>OHIC01000499.1_pt1 | contig 23795 bp, 19 predicted proteins | sample 1568171 | NCBI WGS metagenome assembly OHIC01 (sample SAMEA3879506, study PRJEB24766) | human gut metagenome | biome: human-associated habitat; feature: feces | place: USA | collected 1985/1987
AGTTCGCACAGGAAGCGTTATTCCTGTTGACGGTCAGATAACCGAGGGCGAAGCTTACATAAATGAAGCTTCCATGACAGGCGAGCCTCTTGCGGTCATGAAGAGCGCAGGAGCAAGCGTATTTGCCGGAACCGTTGTCGAGGAAGGCTCAGTTGTGATAAAAGTTCGCAAGCTTTCTTCCGACACAAAGATAAGCAAGATAATCGAGCTTATCGACAACTCAGAAAACCTTAAAGCAGGGGTGCAGAGCAAAGCGGAGCGTCTTGCGGACTCTATCGTGCCGTACAGCTTTCTTGCCTTTGGTCTTACACTGCTGTTTACTAGAAATGTCACAAAAGCAGTTTCCGTTCTTATGGTGGACTATTCCTGCGCTATCAAGCTTTCAACGCCTATAGCCGTTATATCCGCTATTAAAGAAGCCGCTGATGATGACGTTACGGTAAAGGGCGGAAAATATCTTGAAGAATACGCACTTGCCGATTCTATCGTTTTTGACAAGACCGGCACTCTTACAAACGCTGAGCCTGTGCTTGAAAAGGTAATAGCCCTTGGGGATTACTCCGAGGCGGAAACGTTGAAAATTGCGGCTTGCCTTGAAGAGCACTTCCCTCACAGCGTAGCGAGAGCTATAGTAAAGGGTGCGGCCGATAGAGATATCGACCATGCCGAGGAACACGCCGAGGTGCAGTATATAGTTGCCCACGGAATTTCAACAACGCTTCACGGCAAACGTGCTATCATAGGAAGCAGGCATTTTGTCTGCGAGGACGAGGGCATAGAGATAACAGACGAACAGCAGGCTGAGATCGACGAAAAGTCGGGAGCTTGCTCAGTGGTTTATCTTGCTGTAGGCGACAAGCTCACAGGTGCGCTCTGCATAAGCGACCCGCCAAGACCTGAAGCTGAGGAAGCTGTTAAACAGCTCAAAGAAGCAGGCATCACAAATATCGTGATGCTCACAGGCGACAGCGCAAAGGCTGCCGAGATAACTGCACAGAAGCTTGGCATATCAGATTTCAGGGCGCAGGTTCTTCCTGAGGACAAGCACAGATATGTTCAACAGCTCAAAGAGCATGGACACAGAGTAATAATGGTAGGCGACGGAATAAACGACGCTCCAGCCCTTGCGGCGGCGAACGTTTCTGTTGCAATGAGCGATGCTTCCGATATCGCAAAGGAAACTGCCGATATCACAGTTCGTGGTGCAGACCTTACACAGCTTGCGTCTATAAGACAGCTTAGCGAGAAGCTAATGCACCGAATAAACAGTAACTACAGATTTATACTGCTGTTCAATTCAGTGCTTCTGCTGTCAGGAGCTTTCGGGCTTTTACAGCCGTCAGCCTCAGCGCTTCTGCACAACGCTTCAACAATGGCGATCTGTGCAAAGAGCATGACTCCTTTAGAGGATAAAAAGCGCAAAAAGAAAAACAAGTAAACAAAATATAAAGAGCGAATGATCGTAACGTCATTCGCTCTTTTTTGCATCTTAATAAATGTAACGCTTTTTTCTTAAATTACCTAGCAGGTGTACAGTAGCAAATAGAATAAACTGTGATATCGCCGTTTTTTGCCGCAGCATGAAGCTGATCCAGCTTATCAAAACCTGTACCAAGCTCCTTTACACAGTCTGCATATGTGAACTTAGCATAGTAATGATCATTCGCTCTGCCTGTTTCGCTAGGCTGAACTCTTGCCCAGTTTGCTCCTCCTGACCAGCTCTGGAGAATAAGCTCAAACTCGTTCTCTGCACCTGAATACTCAACATAGAAATAGCCATTTGCAGAAAGATACGAAACATCAAAACTGCCATAATTTTTTGAAGTCATAACTGAAACTGCCTGACCCCATGAGCCACATGATTTTGCACCCCAGAAAATAGATACATATGGATCCTGCTCCGGCTTATCAGGGTCAACAGGATCTACCGGATCAACCGGCTTTGTTGACTTTCCGACAATATACTTAACACTAAGAACTTCGATATCTCCGTTAGCCGCACCAACATGGAAGCGGTCTACTTTAGAGAAATCTGTTGTTCCGAATGCCGCAGCAACATCGTCGTAGCTGTACTTTGCGTATACAATGCCGTCCTTTTCTGTTACCTCAGTTGGTGAAACTCTCGCCCAGTCTGCACCGCCTGACCAACTCTGGAGAATGATCTCCGCCTTGTCTGTGCCGCCCTTGAACTGAACTTCAAAATATCCGTCCTTTTCGATAACTGAGCTGTCAAAGCTGCCGCCCTCCTTAGTTGTGGAAAGTGTAATAGCCTGACCCCAGCCTGATGTCTTTGCCGAGCCTGTGAAGATAACAGTTTCCTTTTTGTCACTTACCTCTCCAGTTGCAGGGATAACCTCTGTCTTTATCACCTTGCCGCAAGTTGTACACTCAGTGTGCTTTGAGCCATTTTCTGTCGCAGTAGCCGCCTTGTCGATTATCCATGCGCTTTCGCTGTGACCTGTCGCAGGGATAGTTTCAGTGTACTTTTCACCGCATGAGCAAGTGTATACCTTTTCGCCGTCAGTTTCGCAAGTTGCAGCCTTTGTTGATGTGAGGGTATAGCTGTGCCTGTGACCGATAGGGTCGGTGTAATCGTCCTTCTTTGTCTCGCCGCAGGAAGCGCATGTGTAGATAGTGTAGCCCTTTTCGTTCTCTGTAGGAGCAACTGTCTCGCCCTTTACCCAGCTGTGACCCTTGGCAGGGATAGTTTCAGTGTACTTGTCTCCGCAAGTACAAGTGTAAATTCTCTCGCCCTCTGTTGTGCAAGTAGCTTCCTTTGTTACCTTTGCGGTGTAGCTGTGAGTGTGTGATGACTTAACATTCTTGACAGTGAGTGCAAATGTATCTGTGTTTCCGTCTGAGAATGTGTATGTAAGTGTGTAATTACCATTTGCAAGCGTCTTGAGCCAGCTTTCGTTGAGCATTATCTGACTTCCGCTTGTAGAATAATCTAAGCCGCCTGTAAGCTTCTTGCCGTTTACTATGATAGACTCAACGCTCTTTCCATAAAGCACAAGGTCTGTTCTCACACCGCTTGGAGCATCAGCGTCAAATATGCCTGACTTTGTGGAAAGGTGTGGCTTCTCGATCTGTCCGTCCTCATAGAAAACAACATCGTCTATGTAAACTGTACCTGTCTTTTGAGCAGAATCTCCGCCCATATAGAACGAGAACTGGTTAAGTTTTGATGTATCAAGATTTCCGCCCGACTGCCAGCTTGGCGCTTTAAAGTCAGCGAATGGTATCTTGATATTTTTTCCACCTGCGAAATCAAGTGCTATCTGCGCTTCAAAATAATTGTCGTTTGCGTCTCTAAGCTGAACAGTAAGGCTGTTGCCTGTGCCGTCCCCCTCTACCCAAAGCTCAACGCCTGCAAATGATGAAGCATTTCTTACTGCAATAGGGTGGTTTACTCCGCAGTAGCCGTTTGGCGAGCCGATATCATATCCGAAAGCAAGCGCCTTTGAACCGTTCTTTGTAGCAAGAGAAAGTGAAACTTCATTGCCGCCTGTGTTTCTTGAATAAGACGACCAAAGTGCCTTATCATTTGAATAGCTCTCAAATGTGTCAAGCTCATCAAGGCCTGTGGTGTCGGAAACATTTATTGTAAGCTCTCTATCCTCGCCCTCATAGAAATCGAACTTAAGCGTCACAATGCCTGCTGAAAGCGTTTTGAGATATGCACTTTTAAGGGTCACAGTGTCGCCCGAAGTTGTGTAATCTGTACCCTCTGCGAGTGCTTTTCCATCAGCAACAATGCCTCTGAACTCGCTTGTCTTGCGATCCATGGTGATATCAACATCACTGCACTTCTTAGGGTTTACGTCAACAGAGATTATCTCAGGTGAGATAATAGGCTTAGGGATAGAGCTGTCGCTCACCGTCAGATTGAACTTAGGCTGATTGCCGCCTGTTGTGAGTATCCTGCACGAATACTTTGCAAGCTCCTGCCTTTTAAGATAAGAAGCCTTGATAGTAACAGCGTTGCCCCTTATGGTGTAATCGTCTGACGAGAGTTTCTTTCCGCCGACCTCAACACCGCTTATGCTGCCCTCTTTCATAGAAACATTCACCACAACGTTACCTGACTTGCTTCTGTCAAAACTGTATGTAGACTTGTCAGTGGTGTTTACAATGTTCTTCTTTTCCATTTTTGCAGCAGCGTTCATCATAAGAGTTCTTGTGCTGTCCGTCTTTTCGATACCCTCAGGGCCGTAAACGGTGTAGCCGTCATAGTCCTGATAAAGAGTGCCGTCATCAAGATAGGAAGCTATCATCCAGTAGTTGAAGCCCTGATATTCAACACCCTCATAGTAGTCCCCTGTTACAATATCCAGCCAATCGGAATAAGCGGCGTCACGCTTTGTTTTGTCTGTAAGACCGAATTCCTCAAAGATAATAGGCTTGTCAGCGGAAGATGTGGTCTGGGCATGGCGCTTTATCCATTCGAGGTCATCATCGCCAAGGTCAAAGCCCCACTGATCAACGTACATATGCGGTGTGCCAAAGTCTACAGTGTCGATAGTCATAAGCTTGTCAAAGTCAACACCGTAGTAGCCTGAATATGCGGAAGACGGAAGATCTTGCCTTGCAGCTTCCTGATAGCCAAGGTTATAAAAGCCCTCGTCGCCAACAGATACCATGTGATAAGGGTCGATAGACTTTACATATGCTGACATTTCCTTTGCCCAGTTATAAAGAATATCGTCCTTGCAGAACTCGTCAACAGTACATCTCGGCTCGTTTGAAAGCTCCCAAGAAAAAACAGCTTCAGAATCCATAAGCTTCTCGCCTGTGTAGTAGTTGGTGTGATTTAACAAAGTCTTGATATAATCCTTATACCAACCCTTGATAGTTTCATTAGTGTAAAAATCACAGGTGTCCTTTTCGTCCACTTTGCTATTGCCAACGCTCTTGCCCTGTGACATCTGATACCACTTTACATACTGATCCATTCCACCGAACGCTTCCCAATAGTTCGTGAAAGTGATAACAAGTTTCATATCATGTTCTTCAGCCTGCTTGATAATATAATCAAGATGTCTCAGGCCGTCCTCGCCCTCGTTCACAACAGGTTTGCCAGCCTCATCGTCCCAATACTGGAAGTAAACTCCGTCCTTTTCGCCCGTTCCGTCATTGTTGCCCTCAAAGGTCTCATGACCAGACTGCGAGTCGATCTCGCCTGTTTTCTTACCAACGTCAAGATTTCCCCAAATTCTTATTACTTTAAGCCCCATTTTTGAAGCGTCATCGAAAACATTCTTTACCTCACTCTTTGACTTATAGGTGAGATAATAGCAGTTCGTGCCGCCGTAATAGTAAGGGCTTCCGTCACACATAAACTTTGAGCCGTCAGCATAAACAAATCCCTCCGGGTGTGTCGCCGCATACTCCGCATATGCGCTGATATCTGCGAAAGGCACAATGCTAACAGCCATTGCAGCAGCCGCCAGAGCCGCAGAAAATCTTCTCATTACTCCTGTCATAACCATACTCCTTTTTCATTACTTTAGCTAATTTTTGATTAATTTAGCTCGTCGAATTATTGCGTTTTTACTTTATCACAAACTTAATTTAATGTCAATCTCTTAAAACGATTAAGTAAGCAAGTTTTTAAAAATCAATGTTTTTGACAAATAAAGAAGTACGAACTTAGTTAATTATGCTATAAGTAATCATCATTTTATATTATTTTTGTCTTTCATTGCCAAAGAAAACAATAGTTAAAAAACGTTTACATTTCATATTAACATCAAACGTTTAAGATAAACAAATTAACAAATGCAATTTACACACAAAACAAAGCCGGGCATATCACTTCAAAATGATATGCCCGGCTATACAAAAAGATATTCAATACACTTACCATGCATAAAGATGATCCCTATGTAAGCATAAAAAAACACCTATCCAAGTGCCACATCAAGTATCATCATAAGCACAAAGCCCAGCGCAAAAACTATTGTTCCAATATTGGAGTGTGGCTTTTCCGACATTTCAGGTATAAGCTCCTCCACCACCACATAAATCATAGCACCTGCCGCAAAGCTTAGAAGATACGGCAAAACAGGGATTATAAACTGTGCCAAAAGTATCGTCAGCACAGCCCCAACAGGCTCGACAACTCCCGATAAAACGCCGTAAACAAAGGCTTTTCCCTTTCCCATACCCTCCGAACGCAGTGGCAAAGATATTATCGCACCCTCTGGAAAGTTCTGTATTGCGATACCGAGGGATAATGCCAACGCACCAGCGGCGCTTATGGCATGATGGTCAGCCGCCCAGCCTGCATATACAACGCCAACAGCCATTCCTTCGGGGATATTGTGAAGCGTCACCGCAAGCACAAGCATGGTAGTTCGCTTGAAACCGCTTTTCGCTCCCTCAGGCTCGGTGGCATTCATGTGAAGATGCGGTATAGCTCTATCGAGAAAAAGCAGAAAAAACACTCCAAGCATAAATCCAACCGCCGCAGGAACAAACCTCAGTCTACCCATTTTCGCTGATTGCTCCATAGAGGGTATTAGCAAGCTCCACACGCCTGCCGCCACCATTACTCCTGCCGCAAAGCCTGTCAAGGCTCGCTGGACAAGATAATGCAGATTTTTCTTCATGAAAAGCACACACGCCGCACCAAGAGATGTACCCAAAAATGGTATCAGAATGCCTTTAAAAATAGTCATGCTCATTGTTCTTCACTGATATGCTTCTTCAATGCCGCAAAGCTCTCGTCAGACAAAACGTGTTCTATCTTGCAGGCGTCATGTTCAGATATTTTTCTGTCAACACCAAGACTTACAAGCCACTCTGTCAATACAAGGTGCTTTTCGTAGATCTTTTCCGCAACATATCTGCCGGCGTCAGTTAGAGTGATAAAACCGTTTTCGTCCATTGTGATGAACTTTCCCTCACGAAGTATCTTCATAGCGTTTGATACGCTGGGTTTTGTAACATTCAGTTCCCTTGCAACATCAATGCTCCTCACCTCGCCGTTTTGCTTGTTCCATAAAACGAGTATCGTCTCCAGATAGTCCTCCCCAGATGTGTGAATGTTTCCCATTTGTATGCCCCTTTCTTTGTTAGCTGTAGCTAACTTACTTCTATAAAATTACTGCACGCCACGAAGCTAAGCCTATCGAAACAAAATGCCTTTTTACAAAAAGCTTTTTGCAAACTTAGCCGCACCCTTCTCGTGCAGTATCAAAAGTATAGAACATCAGTTAATGTATACTAACTGATGTTTATTATATCACAGAAAATATGTTTTGTCAAGCAAACAAAAAAAAGCCGTGACAGACCTTTTCATCTGCCACGACTTTGTGCATAGCTATTTACTTGAATCTTGCAAAAAATCCTTTTTTCTCATAAGGCTCTCTTTCAGCGGAAATAAAAGTGTAGCCTGTTTTCTCAACTGCTTCTTTAAGCTTTTCATCAGGGATATCCTCATCAACTATAGCCACAGTTTCGCCCTTTGCATGGGAAGAGCTAACCTTTTTCACCTTGAAAGTGTCATTCATATGCGATTCACACATTCCGCACATCATTCCGTCTATTTTTACTGTTATCTTTTCCATTTCTGACCCTCCAATGCTTGATAGGTTAGAATTTGCTAACCATGTCTATTGTAACACAGCCTATAGCTTTTTTTCAAGTCAATAATGTAAATTTTAATCTGCCGTTTGTCTGTTGTTCTCCGCAAGAAGATAATTCTTCACTTCCCAAAGCTTCTGAGAAAGGTCAACATAATAAGTGTGCGGATTTTCAAATCTTGTGATCTCGTCCCAAAGAGTGTCTATCTCAGATGCCGCATACTTTACGATATCCTCATATGCAGGCTTCTTGTATACACACTTGCCGTCCTTGAATATCTGCTGTTGAATAGGCTTTGCCTCAAAGTTTGTGACAACCTTTTTCTTCCATGTAAACTGTGGGTCAAAAAGCGTAAGGGGTCTGCTTTCATCTATTACCTCGTCATGAACACACAGCAGGTCAGCCACAGCCTTGTGGTTATTCTTATCATAAATTCTGTAAAGCTTTTTGAAGTGTGGAGTGGTTATCTTCGCCACGTTCTCTGATATCTTTATCTTAGGCTGGATATTTCCCTCGTCGTCCTCCACAGCCGCAAGCTTGTAAACTCCTCCGAAAACAGGCTCGCTCTTTGCGGTGATAAGTCTTTCGCCCACTCCGAACATATCCACCTTTGCGCCCTGATATATCATATCTCTTATAAGATACTCGTCAAGGGCGTTTGAGGCACATATTTTGCAATCAGAATAGCCTGCCTCGTCAAGCATTTTTCTTGCTTTCTTGGAAAGATAAGTTATATCTCCCGAGTCTATCCTTATTCCCACAGGTCGGCAGCCCATAGGCTTCAGCACCTCGTCAAAAGCCTTTATTGCGTTAGGCACACCGCTTTTCAGCACATTATAAGTATCCACAAGCAGAACAGTGCCCTTTGGATAGCACTTGCAGTATGTCTTGAAAGCCTCCAGCTCGCTGTCAAACATCTGCACCCATGAATGTGCCATTGTGCCTGTTGCATTAAAGCCGAAAAGCTGGTCTGTGATAGTGCAGGCTGTGCCTGAGCAACCGCCTATGCCTGCGGCTCTTGCACCGAGTATGGCAGCGTCTGCACCATGAGCACGTCTTGAACCAAACTCAGATACCGCCCTGCCCTGAGCCGCCCTTACAATACGGTTAGCCTTTGTTGCAATAAGTGTCTGATGATTTATGCAAAGCAGAAGATAAGTTTCCACAAGCTGAGCCTGCACCGCAGGTGCTCTCACCGTTATGATAGGCTCGTTTGGAAACACCACCGTACCCTCCGGCACAGCAAATATATCTCCTGTGAAGCGGAAATCCTTAAGATATTCAAGGAAGCCTTCGTCAAAAATGCCCTTTGAGCGCAGGAACTCTATGTCCTCTTCGTCAAAATGCAGATTTTCGATATAGTTTATGACCTGCTCAAGACCGCAGGCAATGGCAAATCCGCCACCATCAGGTATCTGTCTGAAAAACAGATCAAAATAAGAAATCTTTTCCTGCATACCGCTTACAAAGTAGCCGTTTCCCATTGTCAGCTCATAAAAATCGCACAGCATAGTGTAATTGAATTTGTCCATTTTGCTCTCTCCTTTTCAGCTTATAACAAGAGGGACTAATGTCCCTCCTTGCTGTTTTACAATATTATATCACGCCACAGGTGCAAAAACCTGAACTAAAGCGCAAACTTTTCTGAATATTCAGCCAACAGCTTCTCGTAATAGTCAGGACCGTTTCTGTGAAGCTTATCAAGATATTCATGCTTTTTAAGGCTGTTGTATTTCTCTTGGTTTGCTATAAGATAGACCGCAATATTTGAGCAGTGGTCTGATATTCTCTCAACATTTGTGAGTATATCAAGGAAGTTCACACCCACCTCGATGTTGCAAAGACCATTCTTAGACCTGTCGATATGAACAGCCTTAAGCTCCTCAACAAGTCTGTCTACTACTTCTTCAAGTGGCTCGATCTCCTTGAGAACGTTCATATCCCCTGTCTTTGTGGCTTCGATAGCAAGCCCGATTATCTCCTGAATGGCGTTGCACACAACGTCAAGCTCGTGCTTCGCCTGCTCAGAAAAACCGATCTCCTTTTCATAAAGAACATCCGCAGTTTCATAGATGTTTATAGTATAGTCGCCTATTCTCTCATACTCTGAGATAAGGTGGAAAAGCGCAGTAACAGTTCTCGACTCGTCCTCGTTAAGACCGCAGTCATTGAGCTTTATAAGATATGAACCTACTCTGTCCTCCAGCCTGTCGATAAGCTCCTCACGCTCTTTTATCTTGTCGATAGACTTAAGGTCATACTTGTCATAAAGCTCCCTTACCGATATGAAATTTTTCTGTGCCAGCACGCCCATTTGAACAACTGCCTCTGTAGCCTGTGCGATAGCAACGTTTGGAGTAACAAGAAATCTGTCGTCAAGAAGATCCTCCTTAGTGAAAGTATCATCGTCCTCAGCGTTCTTCTTATCTCTGATAGTCCATTCGGCAAGCTTTTCAAGCACTGTATAGAACGGCAGAAAGATTATAGTTACCACAACATTGAAGATAGTATGGAAGTTTGCGATGCTTCCCGTTGTAAAGCTATTATTCCAGAACGGAAATCCTATTGTATACTGAATGATATAAACGCCGATAAGAAAGATTATAGTACCGATAAGGTTGAAATAGAAGTGTATCATAGCGGCTCTCTTAGCGTTCTTTGAAGCACCTATACTTGAAATAAGAGGTGTAGCACAAGTACCGATGTTAGTACCCATTATGATAGGAAATGCAGAAGCGAATGTGATAGCGCCTGACACTGAAAGCGCCTGCAAAATGCCTATAGAAGCGGCTGATGACTGTATGATAGCCGTGAATATCGCACCCACCAATACGCCCAGAACAGGGTTTTTAAGCACTGCAAAAAGCTGCTCGAACTGCGGAAGCTCTGCCAGCGGAGCGATCTTCTCCTGCATAAGTATCATTCCGGTAAAGAGGATACCTATGCCCATCATTATCTCGCCCACGTTCTTTGTCTTGTTCTTCTTTCCCACCATTATGATGATAAGACCGATAACGATAAGTATAGACGAGAAGTTTGACGGCTTGCAAAGCTGCAATATAGCAGGACCGCTGCTGTCGCCCTCAAGGTTTGTGAGCCTCAGTATCTGCGTTGTCATGGTCGTTCCGATATTTGCGCCCATGATTATTCCCACTGCACCCTTTAGTTTCAAAAGGCCTGCGTTTACAAGTCCCACCACGATAACAGTAGTTGCAGACGATGATTGCACCGCTGCTGTTACCAATGCACCGAAAAGTATTCCTGAGAACACGTTTCCCGTCATTTTCGCAAGGACCTTCTCCATAAGTCCGCCCGAAGCCTTTTCAAGTCCCGAACTCAATATGGTCATTCCGTATAAAAACAGACCAAGTCCGCCCGCCATTCCGATAATGTTAAAGATACTCAAATCAATTCATTCCTTTTCTTGTTTTTTCCACTGCACAACGTCCGAGCACGCCCCTGCGCACCCCATTACTTACCTTACCTTTACGCCGATTTTACTTAATAAATAAAACAAAGCCAAAGCCTGCACGGATATCCCGCAAGGCTCTGACTTTGATAATTATTTCTTTCCTGCCACCACAAGTCTGTTCATGGCACGTCGCAGCTTCTGCTCCGCCCTTTCAAACTCTTTCTGGCTAGCATTTTCTCTGAGCTTGTTCTCTGCCGCCGCCTTTGCCTTTTCGGCTCTTGCAACGTCTATCTCATCAGCCCATTCGATAGCAGATGTCACCACTGTCACACCGTCAGCAGACACCTTTATAAGCCCTCCCGAAATAGCGGCTGTTCTGAACTCACCTTCTATTTTGATGCGGAAAGGAGAAGAAACGATATTTGCCACATATGGCGCATGACCTGCAAGTATACCGATATCACCTGATACGGTCCTCACAATGATCTGCTCAGTATTTCCCTCAAAAAAAGTTTTTTCAGGGGTTATTATCTTAAGATCAAAAGGCGTCATAATCTTTCTCCATAAGTTTTTTACAAATCAGCGCGTGCGGCACAAAATTGCCACATACATTCACTATATACTATAATCCGACTCTTGTCAAGTATTTTTCTTTAAACGTTCTGTTACTACTGTTCACTTTCTGCGATCTGTCTGCCCTTTTCAACAGCCTCGTCGATAGTGCCCACGAACAGGAAAGCAGATTCAGGCAGGTCGTCATGCTTGCCCTCGATAATCTCCTTGAAGCCTCTGATAGTTTCCTTGATAGGCACATATTTGCCCTTCATACCTGTGAACTGCTCCGCAACGGAGAACGGCTGTGACAGAAAACGCTGTATCTTTCTTGCTCTTGATACAGTGAGCTTATCCTCGTCAGAAAGCTCGTCCATACCCATGATAGCGATGATATCCTGAAGCTCCACATACCTCTGCAAGATAGACTGGACCTGTCTTGCTACCTGATAATGCTCGTTGCCCACTATCTCAGGTGAAAGTATCCTGGAGTTTGACTCCAACGGGTCAACCGCAGGATAGATACCCAGTGAAGAAATACTTCTTGAAAGCACCGTTGTTGCGTCAAGGTGAGCAAACGTAGTTGCAGGCGCAGGGTCTGTCAAATCGTCCGCAGGCACATAAACTGCCTGAACGGAAGTAATAGAGCCTTTTGTTGTTGAAGTGATACGCTCCTGCAGCTGACCCATTTCAGTTGCAAGGGTAGGCTGATAACCAACGGCTGACGGCATTCTGCCAAGGAGTGCCGAAACCTCAGAGCCTGCCTGAGTAAATCTGAATATGTTGTCGATAAAAAGCAACACGTCCTGATGCTCAACATCTCTGAAATACTCCGCCATTGTCAGTCCTGAAAGTGCAACTCTCATTCTCGCTCCAGGCGGCTCGTTCATCTGACCATACACAAGCACAGTCTTGTCGATAACTCCCGACTCTTTCATCTCATAATAAAGGTCGTTGCCCTCACGGGTACGCTCTCCAACACCTGTGAATACCGAGATACCGCCGTGCTGATTGGCAACGTTATTTATAAGCTCCTGAATAAGCACCGTCTTGCCTACTCCTGCACCACCGAAAAGACCTATCTTTCCGCCTTTCAGATATGGTGCGATAAGGTCGATGACCTTGATACCGGTTTCCAGAATCTCGTTTGAAGCAGACTGCTCTTCATATGTCGGCGGTTCTCTGTGTATCTCCCAGCGCTCCTTAGTTTCAGGGGCAGGCAAATTGTCAACAGGCTCGCCCAGAAGATTGAACATTCTCGAAAGAGTTTCCTTGCCCACCGGAACAGAAATAGCCTTGCCGGTATCAACAGCGTCGATACCTCTCACAAGTCCATCTGTAGAGCCCATGGCGATACATCTTACTATATCGTCGCCGATATGCTGAGCCACCTCAACAACGAGCTTTTCGCCCTTGTTGTCTATCTCAATGGCATTGAGCAGGTCAGGCAAGCTGTCCTTTTCAAAGCGGACATCAACTACCGCACCAACTATCTGGACTACCTTGCCTATGTTTTTGCTTTCCATTTATTTACCACCTTTCAAAAAGGGATATCATAGCTTGATATGTTTAAAAGCCTGCAAGACTTCTCCAACAATATCCACAACATTTACTTTTGAACGCCCACATTCGGGGCATAGTTATTATTTCTATCTTCCGATAGTTGCCGAGCTTATCTCCGTAAGCTCCTGAGTTATCTGTGCCTGTCTTGCTCTGTTGTAAAGAAGCGACAGATTGTCTATCATTTCTCCTGCGTTGTCCGTTGCAGACTCCATTGCAGTACGTCTTGCCGCCTGCTCAGAAGCGTAAGAATCCACTATCGCAGAATAAAGCATACCGCCTATATACTGCGGTATCATGCCGTCAAAGACCTCCTCAGGGGACGGGTCATAGATAGTTGACGGGTGCTTTCTTCCACCAAGCTTATCAAGATCCTCCACGGGAAGTATCTGCAAACTGCAAGGCTCCTGTGTCAGCGCCGACACGAATGTGGTATACACAAGCTCTACTTTGTCATAATCCCCATTTCTGAAGCCTGCGATAATATCTTCCACAATGTCTATAACAGTGTCAGTGTCAATGTTCTCCGCTATCTGCGGATATTTCCACACAAGGTCATAGTCACGCTTCTCAAAGAACTCAACAGCCTTTTTGCCCACAGCCATAACACGAAGCTGACCGCCTGATGACAGCACATCGTCAGCCTTTGCCTTAGCCATTTTCAGAACGTTGGAGTTAAATCCTCCTGCAAGTCCCCTGTCGCCTGCCACCACTATAAGCAGTGTGGAATTAAGAAACTTCTTCTTTGTATACACCGACTTGAAAGCTCTGTCGCAGGATATATCGCACATTGTCTTAAAAAGCGTTTCAAAGAACGGCTGAACTGCCACCGCCTTGTCTTTGGCACGTCTGAGCTTAGAAGCCGCCACAAGCTGCATGGCTTTTGTTATCTGCATGGTGCTTTCAACGCTTTTGATACGTCTTTTGACGTCTTTCATATTAGCTGTTGCCATTGCTCAGCGCTCCTTATCTGCTTTGAAGAAACTTCTGTGAATACTCCGCAAGCACATCCTTTATTGCCTGTTCATTCTCTTTTGTAAGCTCTCCTGTTTCTCTTATTGAAGAGAAAATATCAGGGTGAGTTTCATCTATATACACAAAAAGGTCTTTCTCAAATTCAGCGATATCCTCAACTCTGATATTTTTCAGATAGTTGTTTACCACCGCATAGATTATGACCACCTGCTTCTCAACGTCCAATGGCGAGGTCTTGCCCTGCTTGAGCACTTCCACGATACGTTCGCCCTGTGCAAGTCTTTCCTTAGTGTCCTTGTCAAGGTCAGAGCCAAACTGCGAGAACGACTGCAATTCTCTATACTGAGAATAAAGCAGTTTCAGCGAGCCTGAAACCTTTTTCATAGCCTTTATCTGTGCCGAACCGCCTACACGGGATACTGATATACCAGGGTTTACCGCAGGTCTGACGCCTGAGAAGAACAGCTCAGATTCAAGGAATATCTGTCCGTCAGTGATAGATATAACGTTTGTCGGAATATAAGCCGAAACATCGCCTGCCTGAGTTTCGATAATAGGCAGAGCGGTTATAGAGCCTCCGCCGTAGTCCTTGTTAAGACAGCAGGCTCTCTCCAAAAGTCTTGAATGGAGATAGAAAACATCTCCCGGATAAGCCTCACGTCCTGTCGGTCTTTGAAGCAGAAGTGACATAGTTCTGTACGCCACAGCGTGCTTTGAAAGGTCGTCATAAACGCACAGCACGTCCTTGCCCTGAAGCATGAAATACTCAGCCATTGCAACTCCTGCATATGGTGCTATATACTGCAAAGGCGCCATTTCAGAAGCCGTTGCCGATACAACTATAGAATAATCCATTGCCCCATGCTTAGAAAGGGTATCCACCACGTTTGCCACAGTAGACTGCTTCTGACCTATCGCAACATAGATACAGATAACGTCCTTGCCTTTCTGATTTATGATAGTGTCAAGTGCTATAGAAGTTTTACCAGTCTGTCTGTCGCCTATAATAAGTTCACGCTGACCTCTGCCTATAGGTATCATAGAGTCGATAGCCTTGATACCTGTCTGCAATGGTCTGTTTACTGATTGTCTTGTAATTATTCCGAAAGCAGGGCTTTCCACAGGTCTTGTTTCTGTTGTAAGCACAGCGCCCCTGCCGTCGATAGGTGCACCAAGAGCGTTCACAACTCTGCCAAGCAGTGCGTCGCCAACAGGCACAGAAACTATCCTGCCTGTTCTCTTTACTCCAGACCCCTCTTTTATTCCGTCCTCAGAGCCGAGAAGTACACAGCCTACAAAATCCTGCTCCAAGTTCATTGCCATGCCGTATGTTCCGTTAGAAAATTCAAGAAGTTCGCCCGACATACACTTGTCAAGTCCATGAACTCTTGAAATTCCGTCGCCAACAGTGCAGACCGTTCCCACATCGTCAAGCTCAAGCTTGCTGCGGTAGTCCTTGATCTGCTGTTTTATCAAGCCTGTTATTTCATCAGGACGTAATTTCATATTAAAATACCGTTCCTTTCCTATGCAATGACCCCATCGATCTGAGCCTTGATATTATCAAGCTTAGTTCTGACGCTGCCGTCTATTTCTGTGTCTGAATATCTCAGCACGATACCGCCCATAAGGCTTTTATCCACCTTTTCCACAAGCACTATCTTTGCCCCCGAAACAGCTTCCAGCTTAACCACAAGCTTGTCCCTGAGCCTTTCAGACAGAGGCATAGCCGTCACCGCAGTGACCTCTATGATATTATTATGCTTTTCATAAAGCTCCTTTGCGCATATCTCAGGCAGAAACCTTATCCTGCCCTTTTCGCTCACAAGGCAGAGAAAATTAAGCGTAACAGGCTGTATCCTGCCCATAAACACCTTTTCCAGCGCCGCCCTTTTTTCGTTCTCCGTCACCAGCGGCGACGCAAGCAGCTCCACATATTCCTCCTGACCCTGAGAGAAAAGTATATCCCTTATGCTCCCAAGCTCACCATAGACTTCATCAAGGCAGTTTTCCTCGCAGCACACCTCGAAAAGTGCATTGCCGTAAATATTCCCGATACTGTCTGCCATTACATCTCACCCACATTGTCAATGAACTTCTCGATAAGACGTTCGTTGTCCTCGCCTGTCATATCCTTTTCCACAACTGCCGCCGCAGCCGAGAAAGCAATATCGGTGATCTCGTTCTTGATCTGGTTGACAGCGATCTTCTTTTCTCTTTCGATCTCTCTTGAAGCGTTGTCCACAAGACCCTTTGCCTCAGTTCTCGCTTCGCTGATTATCTCGTCAGAACGCTGTTGAGCCTTTCTTGTTGCCGTCTGTATAATCTGTGCAGACTCTTCCTTTGCACCCTCTAATCTGCTTGTATACTCAGCTTCAAGCTTCTCGGCATTTTCTTTTGCCTCGTCAGCCTGCCTGTAAGTTTCCTTAACATCATTTTTCCTGTCCTCGATGACCTTGTTCACCTTATCGAACAGAAAATGCTTGAGCACCAAAAACAGTATGAGCGTATTGAGCAAAGTCGCAATTATCGTTGTCAGATCTATTGACAGAAACTCTGTCACATCGCCTGCTGCCAATACCATTTATCCAACCTCCCCTCCGCACCAATGCAGAGCAAATCTTGTTTGAAGCTTTTTATTAAAGCTTTCCGATAAATGGGTTAGCAAAGAGCAGGATAAGTGCAACTACGAATGCGTAGATACCTGTTGACTCAGCCATAGCAACGCCTATGAACATTGTTCTTGTGCAGTCGCCCTTAGCCTCAGGCTGTCTTGCGATAGCCTCAATAGTCTTTCCTACTGCGTAGCCCTCACCGATACCAGGTCCGATACCTGCGATCATTGCAAGTCCTGCACCGATTGCTGAACAGCCAAGAAGAATAGCCTTTTCCATAATGATAAACCTCCGTTATTTACTATTTACTTTTTTATACTTTCCGCAAAAGCGGTAATTTACTCTGTTTCTGCCGCCGCACCAACGTTTACCATGGTGAGCATTGAGAAGATATAAGCCTGTATGCACCCTGAGAACAGGTCGAAATACACGCTGAGTACCGCAGGTATACCTACCTGAAATACACTGAACGCCCATGAGCCTGCCTCAAAAGTCAGTCCAAGCGCCGATGACAGTGAGCCGAGCGCACCATAAAGCAGTCCCGTTATTACCATGCCGCCTGCAACGTTGCCGAACAGACGGAACGCCATAGACGCAGGCGTTGCCACCTCGCTGATGATATTAAGCGGCAGGATAAAAGCCACAGGCTGTGCAAAGCTTTTAAGATAGCCCTTGAAACCATTCGCTTTTATCTTGTTGTATGTGATAAGCACGAATGTCATAAGAGCCCACGTTGCCGTAACATTGATGTCCGCAGTCATAGACCTCAGACCTATCATACTGATAAGAGCGCCAAACACCGCATAAATAAGCAGCGTAGCAATATAAGGGGCATACTTCATCATCTTAACGCCCATGTTCTCTTTGACCATGTTGTTGACGAAGTTCACAAGCATCTCCGCAACCACCTGACGTTTTTTCTCAGGCACTTTTTTCAAATCGTGTGTGAGCCACAAGCACAGTATCAGCACCGCAACTATAATAAGCCAACCCATCACCACCGTTTCGGTGATCCTCAGACTGCCTATTTCAAACACTATCTTAGGGCCGTTTCCTATACCCGTCATTTATTTATCCCTTCTTTCTCTTATCTGTATGTCATACAGAATTATCCTCGGATAAAACTGCGGAAGCAGTATCCCAACTGGACTTACTGCCTTCGTGAGCATAGCCCCCGCACAAAGAACAAAAAGCACTCCATACCTAGTCATGTAACACCCAAGCATTGTCCGCTTAGCCTTTTTGCCCTCAAGCTCCACAACCTTTTCGCAGGTCACACCAAGGTAGTACATACAAAGGCACATATAGCCCCAGCCCAATGCAAAGCCCGCAAGCTGTGTGATGTCAAAGCCCCACAGCAAAGTAAATGCCCAGCATACAACAGCCATAACACCGCCCCATAAGCATATTTTTTTAAGCAAGCCGCCAAGCTCAGAGCCTATATTTTTCACTTATTTTCTCCGATTTTCATAAAGAAATCCACCATAAATCTTTACATTTTCTTAATAGCAGAAAATATCTGCCTGATGTATTTCATTATACCACACAGCCCCACATTTTTAAAGAGCAAACCGCAAACTTAAACATTTATTTTACATGGATTTTACACTTCGTTCACAGTTAGTCAAATAATTAGTTAATTATGATTTGGCGTTAATAATTTATCAATAGTCAACCATTGACTTTTGACATTGTTTGAGTTTTATCATACGATTTCACAATAAAAAACGGACTGCCGCAAGCCGAAATAATATCACGGCTGAGCAGTCCGCAAGCATATGTGCAGCTTATCTGATGATATCGTCAACAACGCTTTCTACAGTGCTTACAGTATCATCAATAATATCCGCACCACCGCTTACAGTGTCCTTGATACCATCGCCAACACGGCTCACAAGCGTGTCGCTGTCATCACGTCTGCTTGTGACCTCATTTTTAGAAGTTGTGGTCGCAGTAACGCCGGAAGATGTCGAACCTGAGTTATCGTCATTTCTTGAACAGCCTGCGAGCATAACACCGCAAAGACCGAGACAAGTTAGCATAGCGAACATTTTTTTCATAATTAAGTTCCTTTCAGTATAAGATATGCCATTTTAGGCTAATGCTATTATTTCTCGGAGATGAGGATATATTCATAAAAAAACAAAAAAGAGATGAGCCAAAAGCCCATCTCTCTGTCAGATCAAAAAATCAATAGAACCGCGATTTCTTTTTCTTGATAACGAAAATAACAGCACCAACAATAACCACCGCAACGACCACAATAACTACAATGCCTACTACTCCGATACCCTTTGAAGATTCAGCCTCAGATGACGAAGTGCTGCTCAGTCCGTTTGACTTAGGCTGTATCTTTAAGCCCTGCACGATCTCCTGTGCCTTTGCACTTTTATTGTAGCCATCGAGATTCATTACCTGAAGATCTACACCGTTCTTCTGCAACGGAGTATCTATTACAAGATTATCAATATAAAGCACATCTGTCTTATCCATTTTCTTTATAACCGGTATCTCGAATACGAACTTTGTTGCTCCGCACTTGTCAGGCACTGGTATAAGTGCTGTCGCATACTGAGTAACATTATTGCTTGCATCTGTATTTATTTCAAGCTGAACACTATTGCTGGTCACCTTTTTGTATTCCTCAGTACAAGGAAAAGCAAACACAGAATCTCCCATAAGCTTGCCCTGAGCGTCCTGATTTATCCTGTACTTAAAAGAAATCATACAGCCGTCAAAACAAGTCATACCAAAATCCTTGGCGTCGATCTCAACGCCCATCGTTATATAAGGCGCATCTTCAGAATCAGAGCCAGGATAAACCAAATTCTTATCGTCATCTCTTATAAGCGAAGCAAAAGTACAATAATCGCTTATGTCATTAGGCTGTGTTGCTGTTATCTTAAGGCTTGCACCCTGATAAGCATAGGTCTTTTCTTGGGATGCTCCCACTGAAATCTTCTCACCGTCAGGAGTCACCTTGATATATCTCTCCCAATCCTTCATATCAAACGACAAGGACGGTGCTGAAGTATCTGTTGTAAGGATACTCTTGTCGGCACTATATTCAGGTATTTCAGCCTCACTGTCGGCATAAGCAGGCACAGCACAAACGCCAAGCATCATTATCGCTGATACCACGCCAAGTATTCTCTTTGATCTCATTTTAATTCTTATCCTCCCTTGATACTATTGTATGTAAACGCTTTCATAGCCGTTCACACAAGTATCGAAACGTTATAAAACACTATTAATATTTTACACCTTTTTAACAAATCTGTCAAGTGTACCATACAATTTTTCATATAATGTAACTGTTTTGTAATACAAGCTAAGCGTTTTAACCAAAATAACCACACGATTTTTATGAATAAGCTCTTATTGACAGCCATTTTTATCAAAAAAAGACCGCCTTCTCAGACGGTCCTGCGAACTTATTGAATACCAAGGAACTGGAAATACTGCTTATCCGGCATTGTTGTAACAGAAGTGGCTCTCAGGTCATCAGCCTCCGAAAGTCTGTACTGCACCTTGAGAACTCCGTCCTCCTTTACCCAGCCAACATCAGGAACTGTTCCTCTTATACCCTTGTTGGAAATGGTCTTTTTGATACCTTTCTGCTTAAGAGTAAAGAATTTAAGCTCGATATCCTGATTGTATGGTACTACGCATATCTTTACAGCACCCTTGTCGCTGTCCTTTACATCATAAAGTATTATCTGATACTGGCCGTCAGGCGATATGGTATTTGATTCTGAAGTTACTTCAGTGAGCTTCTTGAAGTTATCTCTGTAGAGAGCATAAACACTTGACGATGTGTCAAGATCTGAATTTAGCACAGTTTCAACAGACGTGCCTCCGAAAAGGATATTAAGCACAAAATATGCAACTATTCCAAGAACATACATAAGCAGATATATTGTACCCATTATAACCTTTACAGTTTCGTTCGTGCCTGCTGCAAAGAACATTATGATAGCAACAATGAACGGCGGAACTATCAATATCCAGTCGCCCATGTTGAAAAGTATCATGCAGAACACGACCGGAAGCATGAGTATGCTCAATATCTCCGTCACAAGCTCACGTCTTGAAAAGAGCATAAGTCCCATAAAAACTACGTTAAGCACCACATACACTGTGAAAAACGATTTTTCTCTGCCTGCCGCAAACTCCAGATCATACAGGAACGTTGCATAAGTGAGCAGAGTTATTACAGCAAAGTAAGCGACATTGAAAACTGATACCGCTCGCTTTACCCATACGTTAGATAAAAAATCCTTCATTTTTAGTCCTCCCTAGACACTCTGTTCTTTTATTTTACACGAAATTACGCAAAAAATCAAGTGCTTTATTTCTTTATTTTTTCTTAAAACACAAATCAGACATATCAAATAGTATTTAATTGGCTGAATGCCGTCAATTGAGTATTATCTCTTCACCGCCGCTGAGTCCCGAAAGTATCTCAACGTTGTCGTTGTCCTCGATGCCAAGCTCTACGTCCTGCTCTATCTTTACACCGTCCACAAGCAGGTTCACATAGTTGCGTCCATCAAGCTTCTTCACCGCCTTCTGCGGAACTATCACAGTATCAAGCCTTGAATACACGTCAAAGACAACCTCTATGCCGCCAAGATCCAGCATATCGTTCTCCTCGTCAGGGGTTATAACATAAACATATGCCGAGAAATCTCCGCTCTCATTGTAGATTATATCCGTCACAGTGCCGCCCATCGTATTGGCACCCTGTACTATCTGCACTGCAGTGCCAAAATTGACGTTTGTGAGCGCGTTATCAAACACAGACACGCACAGAGCCTTTTGTGATTTATCGGAAGTATACCCAAGCACCTCGCCCTTATTCACCGGCATGAACGCTGTCAGCTCCTGACCTTGTCTGTCTGCAAGATCAAACTGTCCGTCACATGGAGCGTAAACCTTATAATCCTCCAAGGACGCCACAAGACTGTCATATTTGAGCTGTTCTATCTGTAAGTCATACTGAGAAAGCTGTATCTCACTGTAGTCAGCACCGTTCGCCTGCAATGTAGCGACAGTCTGCTTCGCCTGATTGAGCCTTATTTCTTCCTCTTCTATCTGTTCGTCCACATCGTCAGAATAAAGTGTGCAAAGCAGGTCACCCTTTTTCACATCACAAGGCGACTCCACATCTATAGACTTTATCTGACCGCTTGCCTTGAAGGTGACGGTTTCACTGTAAGGGTAATCATAAACGCCCTCCTGATGATACTCCTGAGAGATATCTCCTATCTCAGCTTTTACCGTCTTATATGTTATATCCTTAGTTTCCAGAATAGGCACAGCTATCTCGTCTTTTTTCTCCGACTTTCCGCAGGCACAAAGTCCGAAACACATTGCCGCTGCTGAGATCAAAGCAATAAATCTTATACTTTTCATAAAAAAGCCCTCTCGGTAATATAAAACTGCGGACACACTCCGCCGCAGTGAATTATACCACATTTTCTGTCATTTTTCAAGCTTATCCCCTACATATCGTATATCTATTGTATAACTGCACAACACTGTCTGCCTATATTTATACAGGTTTACCACAGCAGTTCACCGATAATAGAGTTTGAAGCCAGAAAACCCGCAGGCGTAAGCCTTAAAATACCCTTTTCGACCACGCAAAGCCCCTGTTTCTGAAACAAAGCCGCCTTCTTGCGGATATTCTCCCCAAGCTCTTTACCACCAAGCTCCTCGGCTTTACCTATGTCAATGCCCTCCGTGAGCCTTAACCCCAGCATGACATACTCCTCTGCCTTGTCAGGGTCGTCCTCAAGCACCACCATGCTCTGCACCTTGTCAGAAATAAACTCCTCAACATCGCTCTTGCAGTAATATCTCTCATTATCAAAGAAAGAATGTGCCGACGGGCCAATGCCTATATATTCCTCCCCGTGCCAATATTTAAGATTGTGCCGTGATTTTCCGCCCTCTTTGGCAAAATTTGATATCTCATATTGTAAGAAGCCCTTGCTTGCAAGCTGTCCCACAGTTTGCAAATACATATCGCACAGCATATCGTCATCAGCTACAGTGTTTCTCATCTCATCACAATCAAAAGCCGTACCCTTTTCTATTTTCAGCATATAAGCCGAAATATGATCAACAGGGAGTGCCGTAAGGCTCTCTATGCTATCCCAAAGGCTTTCAAGGGTCTGACCCTTTACCCCGAGCATGATATCGCAGGAGATGTGCCTAAATCCCACCTGAGCCGCCGTTTCCACAGCCGACTTTGCCTGAGAAAAGTCATGAAGCCTGCCCAAGAAGCCAAGCTCCCTGTCATTAGCCGATTGAACGCCAAAAGAAAGCCTTGTTACCCCTGCTTTTCTCCACCCTGACATCTTCTCCCTGTCCACAGAGCTGGGATTAGCCTCCAAGGTTATTTCAGGCTGGCAAAGATCAAAGCACTTTCCTGCCGTATCTATTATCCTGTCAACCTGTTCAGCCGACAGCACAGATGGCGTACCGCCACCGAAGTAGATAGTATCGCATTTTATGTCCCTACCCTTGAAAGCCTCTATATTGCGGCACACAGCCTGCGTGTAGTCCTCATAAAGCTCAGGCCTGCAAACGGAATAGAAGTCACAGTAAGGGCATTTTCTTTTACAGAAAGGCACATGGATATAAATTCCCGTCATAGCATATCCTCGTCATCATCAAAAGCCTTGTCGATATACTCTCCTGTTTTTTCACGGTTGAGCCGAAATCTCTCTATCGCCTTTTTCACACCAAATATACCGCCCCACACAAGGAACATACAAAGGCTTATAAGCACCGCATAAAGCACGAAATAAGCCTGCTGTTTCAAACTGAGCTGAAAATACACCGACCGCCTGTTTAGCATATCGGAAACTTTGGGGTGGATAACAATATAGCAGATAACGCCAAGAATACCTGCATAAGCAAGTGTGCATACCATGCCCATAAAAGCTTCCTTGAATTTAAGTGCCGAGAATTTAGCTCCTGCACACACCGCCCACACAGCGATAAGCACAAGCCCAGCCGCCGCAGAGATATTGGCATACACCTCATAAAGTACAGGCAATATCACCGCACCGCTCAGC
>OHIC01000507.1_pt1 | contig 23558 bp, 20 predicted proteins | sample 1568171 | NCBI WGS metagenome assembly OHIC01 (sample SAMEA3879506, study PRJEB24766) | human gut metagenome | biome: human-associated habitat; feature: feces | place: USA | collected 1985/1987
AACGCCCGCCCCTACCGAAAGGCTTCTAAACATTGCGCCGCGCACGGCGCAAAAATCTTGATCTGTATTTCTGACGACCTGTGCGTCAGAAATACACTTTACAGGCTGCAAACGTGCGAGCGCAGCGAGTGCGCTGCCGCAGCCTGAATCCTACTCAAAAATTCGCTTCGCGGATTTTTGAAGTCTTACTGCTCGATCTGTTCCATAACGTACGCTTCAACGATATCGCCGACCTTGATGTCGTTGTACTTTTCGAAGCTCAGGCCGCACTCGTAGCCCTGCGCGACTTCCTTGACGGAGTCTTTGAAGCGCTGGAGCGAGGCGAGGTGACCCTCGTGGACGACGATGCCGTCGCGCACGATACGCACGTCGCACGCGCGCTGGATCTTGCCGTCGGTGACATAGCAGCCCGCGACGGTGCCGACGGACGAGACTTTGTAGGTCTGGCGAATTTCGGCGTGGCCGATGATGGCCTCGCGGAACTTCGGCGCGAGCATACCCTTCATAGCGGCCTCGATCTCGTCGATGGCGTCGTAAATGACGCGGTACATGCGCATGTCGACATGGTTGCGGGCCGCGCTGTCGCGCGCTGCGGCGTCCGGACGAACGTTGAAGCCGACGATGATAGCGTTGGACGTGGCCGCGAGCATGACGTCGCTCTCGTTGATCGCGCCGACCGCGCCGTGGATGACGCGCACGCGGACCTCGTCGTTGGAGATCTTCTCAAGCGACGCCTTGACAGCCTCGACCGAGCCCATGACGTCCGCCTTGACAATGATGTTGAGGTTCTTCATTTCGCCCGCCTGGATCTGGCTGAACAGGTCCTCGAGCGAGACCTTCGTGATGGGGGCGTTGGCCTTGCGCTTTTCCTCTTCCTTGCGCTGCTCCACGAGCTCGCGGGCAAGGCGCTCGTCGGCGACGGCGTTGAAGTGTGCGCCGGCCTCGGGCACTTCGCCAAGGCCCGTAATCTCCACAGGCACGCTGGGACCCGCGGTGGTGAGCTTCTGGCCCTTGTCGCTCATCATCGCGCGCACGCGGCCGACGGCCGTGCCGGCGATGATGATGTCGCCCTGATGGAGCGTGCCGTTCTGGACGAGCAGCGTTGCGATCGGGCCGCGGCCCTTGTCAAGGCGCGCCTCGACCACAGCACCGGACGCGGCACGGTTGGGGTTGGCCTTGAGCTCGGCGACCTCGGCGGTCAGCGCGACCATTTCGAGCAGGTTGTCGATGCCCATGCCGGTCTTGGCGGAGATGGGGCAGACAATGGTGTCACCGCCCCAGTCTTCAGCAACAAGGCCGTACTCGGTGAGCTGCTGCTTGATGCGCTCGGGGTTGGCGTCGGGCTTATCCATCTTGTTGATGGCGACGATGATGGGAATTTCGGCGGCCTTGGCGTGGTTGATGGACTCGATGGTCTGCGGCTTGATGCCGTCCTCCGCCGCAACGACGAGGATGGCGATATCCGTGATCATCGCGCCGCGGGCGCGCATGGAGGTGAACGCCTCGTGGCCCGGAGTATCGAGGAAGGTGATGGGCTTGCCTTTGATCTGCACCTGATAGGCGCCGATGTGCTGGGTGATGCCGCCCGCCTCGCCGGAGGCGACGTGGGCATTGCGGATATAGTCGAGAAGGCTCGTCTTGCCGTGGTCGACGTGACCCATGACGACGACGACCGGCGCGCGGGGCTGGAGCTCGTCGGCGCTGTCCTTGTGATCGTCGATGAGCTTTTCCTCGATCGTCACGACGACTTCCTTTTCGACCTTGCAGCCGAGCTCTTCAGCGACAAAGGACGCGGTGTCGAAGTCGATCATCTGGGAGAGGGACGCCATCACGCCGTTTTTCATCAGGCACTTGACGACCTCGGCGCCCGTCTTCTTCATGCGGGAGGCCAGCTCGCCGACGGAGATCTCGTCGGGAATTTTGACGGTCAGCGGCGTCTTCTTCGCGATCTCAAGCTGCAGGCGGCGCATCTTCTCGGCCTCCTCCTGCTTGCGCTTGCCGGAGAACGGCTGCTGACGGTTGTTGCGGTTTCTGTTGTTGCGGAACTTTTCCTTGCTGCCGCGCTCTAAGTCGCGGCGGTCACCGGAGCGCTCGGCCATGTCCTGCAGCTTTTCGTCGTACTTGTCAAGGTTGACGTTCGTGACCTTGCGGGTGTCGACGATCTTCTTTTCCGGCACGCGCGTCGTGGGATGCTGCGTGGCGGTGGACTTGCTCTGCTGCTGCACCGGCTGGGCGTTCTGCTGCGGCTGGGCGGGCTTACCCTGCTGGACCTGCTGGGGCTGGGGACGGCTGCCGCCGTTATTATTGTTATTTCTCGGCTGGTTCTGGGCATTATTCGCCTTCGGCTGGTTCTGCGCGGGGGCGGGGGCAGCCTTGGGCTCGGGTTTTTTCTGGGGAGCGGACTCGGCGTAGATCGACTCGATCTTCACCTGATGCTTCTGCGTCAGATGCTCGAAGATCAGGTTGACCTCGTCCGCGGACAACACCTGCGAAGGCTTCTTGCTCCCGTCCTCATAGGTACTCAGAACGGACAGAATGTCCTTCGACGTAAGGCCGAAGTCCTTTGCCATATCGGATACCTTGTTCTTGTTCATTGTAGTAGCCAAATTATTGCACCTCCGTGTGTTGTGATCTCTGCTTACTGTCTTTCTTGATGCTGCCCTTGCCCTTCTTCACGGGGCGGGAATGGGCAAAGCGCCTTGCCGCGCGCTGCTTTTCCGCGGCGCGGTGCGCCTTTTCTCTCTCGGCGCGCGTGCGTCCGTGCTTGACCGCGCCTCTCGGGCGCTTGCTCTCGCTCTTTTCCGCGCTCTTGGCCTTTGCGGCGGGAGCGGGCTGCGGCTCTTCCTGATGCGGCTTTTTCTTGCCGGTGCGCACGTTCTTTTCATGCTGCTTGAGTTCCTTGCGGCGCTCGGCGGCGCGTGCCGCCTTGATCGTCAGGCGCTTGGCCGCTTCACCGTAGTGCGCTTCGTCACTCTCCGCCAGCTTTTTCGCGACGGCCTCGGCAAAGCCGATGTCCGTCAGCGCCAGCAGCGCGCAGGATGTGCGCCCCAGCGCTCTGCCGAGGTCCTCCTTCGTCGGCGGGATCTCAAGGCAGATGCACTCGCCCGCCTCGCCGAAGTGGAGCGCGCGGCGGCGCGTGTTGTCCGCCGCATCCGAGGCGATGAGGATGAGCCGCGCGTGCTTGCTTCGTGCCGCCGCGCCGACGGGCTCTTCACCGACCTCCAGCTTTCCGGCCTTTTTGGCAAGGCCGATCAGATTGAGCAGTTTATCCACCGTTTGCCATCTCCTTTTCCATTTCTTCGTAGACGCTCTCGGGGATGGCCGTGTCCAGCGCGCGCTCGAGCGCGCGGGATTTGCGCGCCCGCTTGAGGCATTCGCTGTTCGGGCAGACGTAAGCGCCGCGCCCGGGCTTTTTGCCCGTAAAGTCGAGCGACACCTCGCCTTGCGGCGATTTGACGGCGCGGATGAGCGCGCGTTTGTCCTTCATCTCGCGGCAGCCCACACACTGGCGCTGCGGGATCTTCTTTACTTTCTGCATGAGCCGCCCTCCTCTTTGGCGCTTTCAGCGCCTCGGACTTTTTTGCGCCGCGCACGGCGCAAATGAACTGAAACCGTTTTTACCGGCGACCGGTGCGTCAGTAAAAACACTTCTCGCCCCGCAAGTGTGCGAGCGCAAGCGAGTGCGCGCAGCGGGGTGCAAATTGAAGCTCAAAAATGTGCCTAATGCACATTTTTGAAGATCACTCTTCTTCGCGATAGCTTTCCGGCTTAATGTCGATCTTGTAGCCGACGAGGCGCGCGGCTAAGCGTGCGTTCTGCCCCTCCTTGCCGATGGCAAGGGAAAGCTGATCGTCGGGCACAATGACGCGGCAGGCCTTGCCCTCTTCGGCAAGGCGCACGTCGACAACGTCCGCCGGAGCGAGCGCCGCGGCGATGTACTCCGCGGGATCGTCGCTGTACTTGATGATGTCGATCTTTTCGCCGCGCAGCTCTTCGACGATGCTGTTCACGCGCTGGCCGTGGGGGCCGACGCACGCGCCGATGGGATCAACGTTCTCGTCGTTGCTCCACACTGCCATCTTCGTGCGGGAGCCCGCCTCGCGGGCGATGGAACGGATCTCGACCGTGCCGTCGTAGATCTCAGGCACTTCAAGCTCGAAAAGGCGCTTGACGAGACCCGGATGCGTGCGGGAAATCACGACCTGCGGGCCTCTCGACTGGCGGCGCACGTCGACAAGGTAGACCTTAATGCGCTGACCCTCGATGAGCGTCTCACCCTTGACCTGCTCGCCGGCGAGAAGAATGGCGTCTGTCGCTTCCGTGCCGGTGCCGATGCGAAGGGACGCATTGCCCGTGCGGGGATCGATGCGCGTGACGACACCGGTGAGAATTTCATGCTGCTTGGAGTTGTATTCGTCGTAGACCATGCCGCTCTCGGCTTCGCGCAGGCCTTGGATGATGACCTGCTTGCCGTTGCCCGCGGCGATGCGGCCGAATTCGATGTTGTCGACGGGAATGTTGACGATATCGCCGACATTGTACTTGGCGGAGATGGCCTTCGCGTCATCGAGGCTCATCTGCGTGCCGGGGTTCTCGACCTCATCCACGACTTCCTTCTGCACGAACATCTTGAGCTCGCGCTTGCCCTCGTCCACATCGACCACGACGTTTTCCACGCCCTCGTGGTCGCGCTTGTAGGCGGTGGTGAGCGCCTGAACGATCTTATCCATCATAAAGGTCTGAGAAATGCCGCGTTCCTTTTCCAGCATCGCAAGCGCTGCGAAGATTTCATCACATTTCATGGGTATGCTCCTATTCTGTATAATCAAAGTAATTGGTATTCTTTTTGGTTAAAAGTCGCAGCGCAGGCGCACGAGCGCGACCGCGTCCTTTTCAAAGCGCTTTTCCTCTTCGCCGATGCGAAGCGTGACCGCGCCGTTGTCGTAGCCCGCGAGGTCACCGGAAAATTCCTTGCGCCCGTCCACGGGCTTGTAGGTCTTCAAGAGCACGGGCGAGCCCATGAACTGCTCAAAGTCACCGGGCCGCTTGAGCGGGCGCTCCGCGCCGGCGGACGCGACCTCGAAAATGTAGCTCGACTCGATGGGGTCGGCCTCGTCCAGAATATCACTCAGCACGCGGGAGATGGCCTCGCAGTCGAGGATGTTCACGCCGCCGTCCTTATCAATGTAGATCCGCAGATACCACTGTCCGGCCTCGCGGACATATTCCACGTCCCAGAGCTTGCAGCCGTTCTCTTCGACCACGGGGAGCGCCAGTTCGCGCACGGTCTCTGTCACTTTCTTCATTGTATCCCTCGCAATCCGTGTTTTTTCCGAAATTTGCAAAAGAAAGAGCGGGCCAAACGGTCCACTCTGCGTTTCCTGCATCCATAACACAAGCATACTATCACACAAAGCTGCGGAATGCAAGCGTTTTTGCGCGCAGTTTGCGGCTTTTTTGAAAAAATTTCCGCTGTTTTTCGTTATTTTTTGCGCGCCGCACCATTCCCGCTTGCAAAGCGGGGAAAAGTATGCTATAAGGATAGGACTCTGAATAGAGAATGAGAGAGAGGGATATTTTATGGCGCGTTCCGCCACGCTCGATATGACGCAGGGCAGCCTTGGCCGCCAGATCATCGGCTTTTCGCTGCCTCTGATGTTCACTAACCTTTTGCAGATGCTCTTCAGCATGGTCGACCTTGCGGTCGTCGGCCGCTTTTCAAGCTCCGCCGCCATGGGCTCGGTCGGCTCGACCACGACGCTCATCTTCCTGTTCACGGGCTTTCTGATGGGCCTTGGCAGCGGCGTCAACGTGCTTGTCGCCACGCACTTCGGCGCACGCAGCGAGAAAAACGTGCGCGAGTCCGTTCACACGTCGTTTCTTGTCTGCCTGATCGCGGGCTTTTTGATGCTGGCGCTGGGCCTTATCTTTGCCCGCCCGCTGCTCGAGCTTCTGAACACGCGCGACGATCTGATCGACGGCGCGGAGCTGTACCTTCGCATTTACTTCCTTGGCATGCCCGCCGCCGCGCTCTATAACTACGGCAACGGCGTTCTGAATGCCATCGGCGACACGAAAACGCCGCTCATCTTCCTTTCCACCGCGGGCGTGCTCAATGTCATCCTCGACCTTGTGTTCGTCATCGGGCTCGGGATGTCGACCGACGGCGTCGCGCTCGCGAGCATGCTCTCGCAGTGCGTGTCCGCGGGGCTCATCGTCCGCTCGCTCATGCGCAGCAAGGAGATCTACAGCCTCAGCTTAAAAGAGGTCCGCTTCCACAAGGACAAGGCCATCCACGCGCTGTCTGTCGGCGTGCCGGCAGGTTTGCAGAACGCGATCTTCTCGGTCGCAAACCTCTTCATTCAGGCGGGCGTCAATTCGTTCAGCACCGTCGTCGTCGAGGGCAACTCCGCGGCGGGCAATGTGGATAACCTCGTCTACTCCGTGATGAACGCGTTTTACATCGCCTGCTCGAGCTTTGTCGGGCAGAACTACGGCGCGGGCAAATCGCGCCGCGTGCTCAAGAGCTACCTGCTGACGCTCTGCTATTCCGCAGTAGCCGCAGCGGTGCTCGGCGGGCTGTTCCTGCTGTTCGGGCACCAGTTTCTCTCGCTCTTCACGTCGGAATCCGACGTCATCGAGGCGGGCCTCGCGCGCATCTGGGTCATGTGCTTCTCGTTCCCGATCTCGGCCACGATGGACTGCACCACCGCCGCCTCGCGCGGCCTTGGAAAGGGCCTCGTGCCGATGATCTTCGTGTTCCTCGGCTCGTGCGTGTTCCGCGTGGCGTGGATCTACACCGTGTTCGCCCACTTCCATACGATCCGCTCGCTCTATATGCTCTATCCGTTCTCGTGGGTACTCACGGGCGCGGCGGAGATCGCATACTTTTTGTATTGCTATAAGAAATATGTCAAGCCGCTGGATGCGTCCCACGCAGCGGAATGAAAAAGAGCTGTCCGAAAGGACAGCTCTTTTTTTGCGACCATACTGGGCGCGTGTGCTTTTTCGCGCTTGTGCGAAAAACCCAAAAATTTTCACAGCTTTTGCAAAGCTGCCAACTTGCGGTTTTTGTAATCCGCGTCCCCCGTCACCTCGCGGAGCACGGTGATCTCCTCGGGCAGCGCGGCGCTGCTTTGCCCGTACTGGAACAGCACGGCCTTTTCCGCGCTGAAGGGATACACGTCGATCTCGCAGCGGCGGTCGGCGAAGACGAAACGATACTTTGTCTTGCGCACGGGCGAGAGCGCCGTGTCGCGCTCTAAGAGGTATTTTTCATACTGCTTTTGCGAGATGGGGCGCTCGGTGTCCCATTTTTCGCCGTTTTCCATGCGATGCTTTTCGGTGTAGAAGTACAGCGTCTCCGCGCCGCTTTTCTGCATGCGCACGCGGCGCTCGATGTTCGGGTTCGTCAGCGCGAGATACGTCTGCGTCATGTCGATGGCCGCGGCGCGGTATTTGTGGGAAAACGCCGCCATGTCGGGCATGGCGATAAGGTACTTGCGTTTTTGCGCCATCGGCTCGACCTCGCCCACGGCGCGGTAGATCTCGCGCAGGGCGCGCTCGATCTTGTTATTGAAATTCGCGTCGTTGTCGATGATGCGCAGATTCGGGTGCGCGCTCCACGCGCGCAGCGTGCGGTCGTCCATCTCGCGCGCGAATTCGATGGATTCCGTGCGCGCGTTGTTGCCGAGGTCATAGGCGAACTCCGCGCCCTTGGCGCAGGTGATGAGATGGAGCACCATGTCGTAATTGGCGAGCACACGCTCTTCGGTGCGGCCGTCAAAGCGAGCGATGACCTGCGCGAACTCCTCATCCGACACGTAGGCCTTGTCGTCCATCAGCGCGCGGTCGTAGAGAATGAGAATATTGTCCTCCGGCACGAGCTGCGCAGCGTCCAGCGCGAGCTCTTCCTTATGGATCTGGTCGGCGACGACAAAGTCCTGAAATTGCAGCATCGACATACAGTTGTCAAAGGGCTTGATGCCAAAGCCCGAAATGAGCTCAGTTGCCGTCTCGGGGATCGTGATGACGCGCCAGCCGTCCTCCTGCTTGAATTCCTTGAGCACACGGCTCACGAGCGTGGTTTTGCCCGCCGCGGGGCCGCCCGTGAGGACGATCTTTGTGATGCGCTTTGCCATAGTTACGCTTCCTTTCCATGCAGAAGATAGTCGCCGAACGTTTCGACGGTCTTAAAGTACAGGTCGCAATTTTGACGCATGAACGCCTCGATCTCTGGGATGTCGTTCGACCAGCCCGCGGCGGCGAAGCGCACGTTCGCGGCCTTTGCCATGTCATATCCGGGCTTTAAGTCGTCGAGCACGAGCATCTGCTCGGCGGTGAAGCCGAGCTTTTCCATGATATCATAGAGCGCGTGCGGCTGGGGCTTGCGCCGGTCCTTTGGCACCTCCCAGCCGTAGATGAGCTTCGGCTCGGGGAGCTTATTTTCGCGGTAGTCGCGCAGAATGTTCGGCGAGAGCGAGTGCGACACGACGCAGATCGTGCCGCCCGCGTGCACGTAGTCCCACAGAATATCGCGCATCCCGTCGTAAACCTGCGGCATGTGGTGCTGGACATATTCGTGCCAGTACGCCTGCTCGTGCTTCATATCCTCCTCGGTCATGCCGACCTCGCCGTGGAAAAAGTCATAGACGCCGGGGTCAAAGTTTTTGAGGACGTATTCCTCCAGCGTGTAGCGCTTCGCCTTGGGGAAAAACTTCGCCGTGTACTCGGCAAAGCAGGGATAGTGCACCGTCGCGGTGGAGTTGACCACGGTGTCGTCGTGGTCGAGCACAAGGCAGGGGTAGGTCATAAAAGGGACTCCTTTTTGATACTTTTTATAAAAGTATAGCATATTAAGTGTCCGCCCTGCAAGGGCGGGAAAAAGCAGCGCCGAAGGCGCTTCGTCTTTATTCCCTGCACCGTGCAGGGGAACGGGCAAAGGGGGCCATTCTCTCACGTGAGAGAATGGCCCCCTTTAGATCCCCCAAGAGAACGCGAGGGGGAGTTCCCCTCGACCCCCGACATCGACAGCTTTAGGCTTGAAGAACTGCTCAGCCTGCGGAATCGGGTGCGGTGTACATGGCTTCGCCATGAATCCCTGCGATTCGTGACAACTCGCAACCGCGCCTTACTACCGTGAGGCGCGTGTGACGTTTGCACGGCGGCAGACTGCCTGCGGAATGTGGCATTGCTGCGCTCGCCACATTCTGGAGACTGGCGATAGACGGTGATTAGGCTGTACTCCTACAAGATGGGCAGAGCGGCACCCGCAAGGGGTGTGCCGCATCCGTAAGGCAGCAGAGCCGCCAACGGCTGCGCAACAGCGGATGATAGGAGCAGAGGCAAATCGTCTTGCAATGCTAACGCGGCAGCGCCGCGCTATGAGCAGTGCAATCGGCAAGCATTGCAGCTCTTCGAGCTGCTCGCTTGCAATGAGAATTTTCTCTGGGAGGGTGTAAGGGAGGGATATCTCTTTTTGAAAAGAGATATCCCTCCCTTATCCGTTCCCCGCGTCAGGCGGGGAGCATATCAAACTTCTTTATTAAAGTAGAAGAACTTCTCGTCCTCTCCCTTCTTCCTCATGCAGGAAGAAAGCATCTTATAAGAAGCGTCGTTCTCCTTGAAGCACTTGGCGACGACGTGTCCCAGATGGCGCTGGTAGAGGCCCCATTCGGCCACGGCGCGGAACGCTTCGACGCCGTAGCCCTGTCCGCCGTATTCAGGCGCGATGCGGCAGCCTTCCTCCGCGCCGCCCTTGCCGTCGAAACGGTAGAGCAGCACCTCGCCGATGCACTTGCCGTCTAAACGGATGGCAAAGTTGATGGCGCGCTTTTTGGTAAAGTCCTCTCGCACAACGTCGAGGAAATAAGAGTCTAAGTCTTCACCCTTCCAGTCGGTGCGGTAGTCGTAGCCCCACCACTTGTTGCGCTCATCGTCGAGGCAAAGCGCGTTGTAGGCCTCGCGGTCCTTGTCGGTAAAGGCCGAGAGCGTCAGGCGCTCGGTCTTGAGCGTCGGGAGCTCGTCCAAGTCCTCCAGCTCGTTTTTCACATCAAAGCAGAACTTCTCCGCGAGCTTGCATGGCAGATACTGGAGCTTCGAGGTGCGAAGGCCGCGGTCGCCCGCATCGTCCTCACGGTTCAAATACCTGACGCCGTCCACCGCGTAGCAGCGGGCGTGAGGACGATGCGGGCGAACTCCTGCACCGTCGCGGGATAGACGCCCTCGTAGCCGTAGAGCGCCTTTTCGATGTGGACGTGCAGCGTCTCGCCGCAGTGCTCGGCCATCGCAATCGAAATGAGCCGTCCCTCATATTCCATACCGCCGACGTAGAGCCACGACGCGCCCGTCAGGCGCAGCATCGTTTTGGCAAGCGCCAACTCCTGCTTGGCCGACTGCGAGGTCTTTTCAAACACCTCCGTATAGTCCTGCCAGAAGCGCTCGATCAGCGGCAGATCATCCTTCCCCAGCGCACGGAACTGCGCCTCAGGATAGAGTTTGCGGAATTTGTTGACGTGGTTGCGCTGGCCGCTGTAATGGCGGCCCGGGAACTCGCGCAGATCGTTCGCCTCGTAAATATAATCGCGCCAGGAACGAAAATTGTTGAGGTGGAAGCGCGGATAGCGCTCTAAGAGCTTCGCCGTCTTCTCCTGCGGCACGACGGACAGCTCGAGCGAGATGCCCTGCTCCACGCAATAATCCTCAATGGCGCAGAGCGCGGCCTCCTCATCGCCGTCCGGTCCCGGCACGGGATAGTCGAAGCAGGGCTTGCCGTCGATGCAGTTTTTCACGATCAGGCAGCCCGCCGCCTCGGCATACTGCGGGTGCAGGTGCCCGCGCCACATCAGCTTGACGAGCGCGGAATACTCGCATAATTGGTAGTTGCAATTCTTATAATAGCGACGCAGGCGGGAAAGATCCCGCTGCGCAACGGGTTTGAATGTCAGCATGGAAAACCTTTTTCTCCTTTTCGAGTCGTATCGATTATTTTACCCGTTTTTGCGCCGCGTTACAAGCCCTTTTTCATTTGGGTTCCAGCTCGGCGAGCACCGTCTGCGCGCACTCAAGGAACTGCTGGAGCGACGCCTGCCGCCCCTCGCCCGCGCGCACGGCCATGCCGAGCTCGCGCGCCGACTTGGGCTCCACCGGCACAAGCAGAACGCCGTCGCCGCGTCCTCGCAGCGTCAGCTCCGTCATCATGCTCACGCCGAGGCCGTGCTCGACCATGCTGATGACCGTCGGGTCGTCCACCGCCGTCGGCAGGATGTGCGGCTTGACGCCCACGCGGTTGAAAATACGCATGATGTCCTTGTCAAAGCCCTGCGCAGGCATAATGAAGTCACGCCCGTCGAACTCGCTCAGCGGATACCCCGTGCGTCCGTCGATGGGATAATCCTTGGGCAGCACGGCATACATCGTGTCGTCTCGCAGATGGATCCACTCGTAGCCACTCTCCTCTTCCTGATGGCTGACGAAGATGACATCCATCTTTCCCTGCGCCAAAAGCTCATAGGGGCTGCGGATATGATCCGCCATGCGGATGTCGACGTCAACGTCGGGCCGCTCCTCACGAAAGCGGCGGATGATGCTCGGCAGCCAGTGCATGGCCATGCTGGCGAACGCACTCACGCGGATGACCTCGCTGCGCGAGGACGCCACCTGCGCGATCGTGCTGTCAAGCCGCGCGTTAGCCTGCAAGAATTCGCGGATGGCGGGCGCCACGCGCTCGCCGTCCTTCGTCAGGCGGACGCCGCCGCGCCCGCGCTCGAGCAGCGTGAAGCCGACCTCGCGCTCGAGGGAATTCATCATGTGCGTCAGGCCGGACTGCGTGTAGCCCATCACCTCCGCCGCCTTGGTAAAGCTGCCGAGGTCTACCGCCATCAGCAGCGCTTCTAACTTTTTGCTCTCCATAGGATATTCCTTTCCTATTAGTATTCAGCATGTTTGGATTATAATATATCCTCGCGCCGTATGCAAGCGGAATTCTCGTTTTCAGCTCCTTTTTACAAACTTTTTCCATCATCTGTCATACAGGTTGGTCTTTTTTGTCCACCTGCTGCGTAAAATAGAGGCTGAGGTGATGATCTTGAAACGACGTTTCGCGCTCCTGCTGCTGTTTTTACTCACATTTCTTGCCCTCTGTTTTTCTTGCAGTAAAGACGGCCAAGCTGTCGCCGTCTCGGCCCCATCCCAACTGCGGCGCTGCATTGCGCTGACCTTTGACGACGGCCCCTCCCCGCAGACGACCGCCACCCTCCTTGACGGGCTCAAGGAGCGCGGCGCGCACGCGACGTTCTTCCTCATCGGCGAGCAGATCGCGGGCAACGAAGATCTCGTCCGCCGCATGAAAGACGAAGGCCATCAGGTCGGCGGCCACAGCTACACGCACATCCGTCTTGACAGCGCTGACGCCGCTGCACTCGCCGAAATCCAGAAAACGGACGAGACGCTGTGCGCCATCCTCGGCGACGGTGACTACTGGCTGCGCCCGCCCTGGGGCTTTGCAAGCGACGCACTCAAAAGCGCCGTCTCCGTCCCGCTCATCTACTGGACGATCGACACGATGGATTGGAGCGTGCGCAACAGGGACCTCGTCGCGCACCACATCATCGAAAACGCCAAAAGCGGCGACATCGTTCTCCTGCACGACCCATATGACACGAGTGTCGAGGCCGCACTTCAGACCATCGACGTTCTTAGTGAGCAGGGCTACGAGTTCGTTACGCTCGAAGGGCTGTTTTCCAACGCCGGCGTCACGCCGCAGGCCGGACACTTCTATCTGCGCGCGGATGAAGAAGTCCCGTGGTGAGGTCTCGACAAAATTTTTGAAAAAATTTCAAATTAGGACTTGCATTTTCCGGACCGGTGTGCTATTCTATCTAAGCTGACATTGAGCAGTACACATCATCCGGGTGTGGCGCAGTTGGTAGCGCGCTTGACTGGGGGTCAAGAGGCCGTGAGTTCAAGTCTCGCCACTCGGACCAAGTAATGATAATCCGAACTACATTATCCAAGTTGGTAATGTGTTCGGATTTATCATTTCTATTGAAAATGTTCTATAGTAAGCAAAGGCAGGGACAATTCTTGTCCTTGCCTTTGTTTATATTTTACACTATAATGATAAAAATGGGAACATTTTAAAAAATTTAGCGTCTATATAGATGTAACTAACAATATCAACAGTTTGGAATATTCTAAAAGGGAAGAAGTAAACGGCGATGGACAGAGGAAAAGGAAGGAGTATACCATGAAAAAAAGAGTCTTTGCCATTGTCCCAACAGTCATCTTGTGTATTCTTTTGTTCTATTTAATTAAACCCTCTCAATCCCCCAAATCCCCTTATCAAAATTTGACCCCGGTAAGCGGATTCTCTATTCAGGCTGTGCAAGCACAATACACTATTGATACTAAGCAGATATCTCTTTGCATAACAAATCATAGCGATAATAGCCCGGAACTCTATCTGCCATATCTCGAACAAAATATTAATGAAACATGGGTTATTGTAAAAAAATCCCCTCATATAAGAGATACAGATAATCTTCTTTACATCCCATCAGGAGAGACAATGAATGTAGATTTTTTTCTGACGGACTATGACCAACTATCTGTCGGTAAATACCGAATTATTTTCGGCTTAGCTCATAGTAATGACTTTTTTTACTTTCCTTTTGACATTGTTGATTCTTAGGTATAGAATGAGAGCAGTTAAAAGTATAACAAGGCGGGAGCATCGGTTAAGATGTTCCCGCCTCTGTTATACCTTGTTCTCTTGTTCGGCCTGCTGCTTTGCTTTCCACTCGGCATATTCCCGCTGCCCGTCCTCGCTCTCAAAGAACGCTTGTATCTCCGGGAGCAGGACACGGGCAAGGGCCTCTACCTCGTGATAGGGAATCCCTGTGCCGTAGTCATTGGGCTTCTTTCTGCGCGGCATGGTATCACCCCGTTAAAGCTGCCCCTCGTCGAACAGATAGCCTTGAAACACTATGCCGTCCCCAGTGATGAAGCGGCCCCTTGCGTCCTTTGGTATCTGCTCGGCAGCGCTGGTGTTGTCGAGAATAATTTGCGAAAGCACGCTGTCCGCCCTGCCGCAAACACGAAAATCCATGTTGTTGCGTATCTGGCCGGGGATGATCGTTGCGTCCGGCCTCTGCGTGGCAAGGATAAGATGGATTCCAAACGCCCGGCCCTGCCGTGCGATAGTGGACAGCTTGTTTTCGATTTGCGCCAGCAGCTTCTTCCGCTCGCTGTCGGCTCCGGTTTTGCCATTCATAGTCAATATCTGTCGAAAAATTCACCGATGCCTCGCCGGAGTCTGATTTTTCCGTGAGCGGGCAAAAAAGAGCGCCCGCCCAATGACGGGCGCTTCCCCTTTGTTCACTTCAGGTATTTTGCGACTTCCTGCTCAAGCTCCTGCCACACGGAATATTTCGCGCCGTGCTCGTCGAAGAAAGCCTTCAAATCGCGGTTCAGCGCGCTCATTTCGTCGACCGCGTTCATCGCATGGTCGGACGCGCAGATCTTTCCGAGGCTCGTGGCGGACATGAGCTTAAAAAAGCGCAGACAGGTCTTGTGGTACGCCGCGCCTTCAAACTCCACGTTGTCCTTCGGCAAAATTTCATGTCCCGCGTTTTTGATCGCGCGGTAGCTCTCGATATTAGCGTCGATCAGTCGGCTTAAATAGGCCGTGTTGCCCTTGAGCTTTTTGAGGTCGACGGACGCCACATACTCCCGCTCCCGATGGCCTGCCGAGGCCGCAAAGGCAAACATCACGTTTTTCTCCGGCAGCGAAGCGCTCAGCGCACTTGCGCGCATGTCGTTTCCCACAAAGACGATATTCTTTGTCGGATTCGTCCGCAGGGTATCGAGGATCGCGTCGAGCTGTGTATAGCGCAGGACGATGAAGATCACGTCGTACTTGTCCTCCGCTTTCAGCTCCGCCGTGACCGGAATGCGCCTGACCGACATGCGGGGCGAAAACTTATCCTTGATCCGAAGGCCGTTTTTTGGGATGCTCTCGCCCCATGCTCCCCGCGCCAGCAGCGTGACGTCCTTTCCCGCGCGGAAGAAATTCCGCGCCAGATTGCAGCCGAGCACGCCCGCGCCGAATACTAAAATTTTCATAGCCAAGTCTCCTCTTATCCTAAAAATACCTGTTTCCTTCGTTCTGCCTCGTCTCGCTATGCTCTCGTTCCGATTTTCTTTCGTTTTACGTCAGTTAGTCATCTCTAACCGAAACATAGTAACTGACAGTGCAAAAGTCAAGATATCTTTTTACCGCTCTCCGGTGCTTCCTTGCCCTTTTTCATCTTCTCCTTCACTCGATCAACAAATCCCCGCTTCAAAAGGGGCTGCGCATTGTTCATCTGTACTGGCCTGTTTTTGTCACTTTGCCAGATTTGTTCAAAAAATATCTGCTTTTGCAAATTTAATCTTGCTTCTTCCGGATATTTTCATATAATGTTGACAACTGAACAGGAGGTACCACCATGTATGTTACCTACAACAACCTTTTTAAGCTCCTCATCGACAAGGGCTTAAATAAAACGGAATTTGCGCGCGAGGTCGGCATCAGCTCCAACACGCTCGCCAAGCTCTCGAAAAATGAGCTCGTCTCGCTCGAGGTGCTTGTGCGCATCTGCCGCCAGCTCGACTGTTCGCTCGGCGACGTGGTGCAGCTCGCCCCGCCCGAGCCGCCGATCAAAAGCGGCCTTGAGCGCATGAAGAAGCGAAGACCCACCCACGAGAAAGGAGGCAATGCGTACCGCCATGAGTAACGAAACCAAGAAGACCGGCTCCAGCTTTATGGAAAAGCTGTCGACGGTCATCGTCGACAAGCGAAATCTCATCTTTCTGCTCACGATCATTCTGCTCGTATTCTCCGCCTTTTCCCGCAACTGGGTCGAGGTCGAGAGCGACCTGACGTACTACCTGCCGTCTGATTCCGAGACGAAGCAGGCGCTCGACATCATGGACGAGCAGTTCACGACCTATGGCACGGCCGAGGTCATGGTGGCCAACATCACACCAGAGCAGGCCGCCGCGCTCGAGCCCAAGATCAAGGAGATCAAGGGCGTGCAGAGCGTGGACTACGACGAGACCACCGCACATTATAATAACCTCTCCGCCCTCTATTCCATCACCTTTGCCTACAGCGAGGATGACGAGGCCTGTCTCGACTCGCTCGAAGCCGTGAAGGAATACCTGTCCGACTACGATCTGTATGTCGACACGGACCTTGGCAACACGCAGCAGGAGACCATCGACCACGAGATCAGCGTCATCATGGTGTATGTCGCCATCGTCATTGTCATCGTGCTGCTCTTCACGTCCGAGACCTACGGCGAGGTGCCGGTGCTCATTCTGACGTTCGTGGTCGCACTTGTGCTGAATCAGGGCACGAACTTCCTGATGGGCAAAATCTCGTTCATTTCAAACTCGGTCACAAGCATCTTGCAGTTGGCGCTGTCCATCGACTACGCCATCATCTTCTGCAACCGATTTAAAGAGGAGCACCGGCTGCTGCCGCTGCGTGAGGCCGTCATCGTCTCGCTGAGCAAGTCGATCCCCGAGATCGGCGCGAGCAGCCTCACGACCATCGGCGGCCTTGTCGCGATGCTCTTCATGCGGTTCAAGCTCGGTCCCGATATGGCGCTTTGCCTCATCAAGTCGATTTTGTTCGCGCTGCTCGCGGCGTTCATCGTGATGCCAGGCCTTCTGATGCTTTTCGGCCCGCTGATCGACCGCACGCAGCACCGCAGCTTCGTGCCGAAGATCCCGTTCGTCGGCAAGCTCGACTATGCCACACGCTACATCATCCCCATCGTCTTCGTGGTGCTGGCCGTCATCGGCTACCGCCTGTCGTCCGACTGCCCCTACGCCTACGGCTATGGCCTCATCTCCGCCCCCAAGCAGAATGAGACGCAGTTTGCCCAGCAGATGATCGAGGATAACTTCACCTCGAAGAACATGCTGGCGCTCATCGTCCCCACGGGCGACTACGACAAGGAGTCCGCCATCTTAGACGAGCTCGGCCAGTACGACGAGGTCGACTCCACGATGGGTCTTACCAACATCGAAGCGCTCGACGGCTATATGCTGGCCGAAAAGCTGACGCCGCGCCAGTTCGCCGAGCTCGCGGGTCTCGATTACGAGGCCGCGCAGGTCGTTTACGCCGCCTACGCCGCGCAGCATTCAGAATATGGCAAGCTTGCGGGCAATCTCGCCACCTACAAAGTCCCGCTCATCGACATGTTTCTCTTTGTCTGCGAGCAGGTGGACGCCGGCATCGTGACGCTCAGTGACGACCAGACGCAGATGCTCCAGGATGCCGAGGTCCAGATGAACAGCGCCAAGGCCCAGCTTCAAGGTACGGATTACGACCGCATGCTCATCTACCTCACGCTGCCCGAAAGCAGCGACGAGACCTACGCCTTCACCGACAAAATTCTCGAAATTGCCGAAAAGTATTACCCCGATGAAAACGTCTACCTCGCGGGCGAATCGACGAACGAATACGAATTCGAAAAGTCCTTCGCCGTGGATAACAAGGTCGTCAGCATCGTGTCGGTGCTCGTGGTTATGCTGGTGCTGCTCTTCACGTTCAACTCCGCCGGTATGCCGGTGCTGCTGATCCTCGTGATTCAGGGCTGCATCTGGCTCAACTTCTCGTTCCCGACCATCACGGGCAAATATGTGTTCTTCCTGGGCTATCTGATCGTGTCCTCCATACAGATGGGCGCGAATATCGACTACGCCATCGTCATCGCCAGCCGCTATCAGGAGCTCAAATCCAAAATGCACCACCGCGACGCCATCGTCGAGACGCTGAACTTCGCCTTCCCGACGATCATCACCTCCGGCTCGATCCTCTCGATCTGCGGCTTTTTGATCGGCAGCATGACATCTGAGCCCGTCATCGCGGGCATCGGTGAGAGCCTTGGCCGCGGCACGGTCATCTCCATCATCATGGTCATGTTCGCCCTGCCGCAGATCTTGCTCATCGGCAGCGGCATCGTCGACAAGACCTCGTTCTCCGTCCCGTCCATCACGGAAAAGAAATCGGGTCACGGTAAGGTCTCCGTCAACGGCATGGTGCGCGGCAGCATCAATGGTACGGTGCATGGCATCATGCACGCCACGGTCGAGGGCGACATCGACCTGAATCTGATCTCCGGATCTGCAAATGAGGAGCAAGACGATGAAGAAGACTAATCATTTCTATCGTTTCTGCGCGCTTGCACTCTCCTGCCTGCTGCTCATCTCGCTTCTCCCTGTCACGCAGGTCTTGGCAGACGGGGACGGCGCCATCCATATCAAGAGCGCAGAAGACTTACGATCCCTCGCGCATTCCTGCACGCTCGACTCCTGGTCGCGCGGTAAAACCGTTGTGCTCGACAACGATATCGTGCTGACCGACGATGACGAGCTCCCCATCCCGACGTTCGGCGGCACGTTCAACGGCAACAGCCACACCATCAGCGGCCTTTCCATCACGCAGAGCGTCTCCCCCGCCGGTCTTTTCGGCGTGCTGCAAAAGGACGCCGTCATCAAAAACCTGAATGTTGAGGGCACGGTCACCCCGTCCGGCGACAGCGAAAATATCGGCGGCATCGTGGGTGAAAACCACGGCACGATCGAAAGCTGCACATTCAACGGAAGCGTTTCCGGCAAACGCAGCGTCGGCGGCATCGCGGGCAGCAACCTCGCCACGGGCATCGTGCGCGCGTGCGACGCCTCGGGCGCGATCTTCGGCCAGAGCATGACCGGCGGCATCGTGGGCGAAAACCTCGGTTCCATCGTCTCCTGCCGCGGCCGCGCCTATGTAAACATCGAGAGCACCGACCCCTCCATCGACCTGAGCAATTTGAACCTCGAATTCTCGCTCGACCTCGCCAAGCTCTCCCGCGCCGACACGCTCAACACCGCCACCGACACCGGCGGTATTGCAGGCTATTCCTCCGGCGCGATCGCGTCGAGCACAAACTACGCCGCCGTCGGTTATCAGCACATCGGCTACAATATTGGCGGCGTGGTCGGCCGCAGCAGCGGACAAGTGCTCGCGTGCAGCAATGAAGGCGCGATCTGCGGGCGAAAGGACGTCGGCGGCATCGCCGGCCAAATGGAGCCCTATATCCGCATGGAGATCTCCGACGGTCTGCTGCAGCAGCTCAAAACACAACTCAACGAGCTCAGCGGTCTTGTCAACACAGCAACCAACCATGCCGAAGGCGGCTCGAATGAGATTGCCTCGCGCCTGAACAGCATGTCCGGCTATGTGGATAACGCCGCCAACGAGCTGAACAACGTCCGGCTGAACGCCAGTATTGACAGCGTCATCACCGGCGACGGCTCCCATTCCTCCGACACTCTGATCGGCGGCGGCAAGGGCGCAGCCGGCGGCATCGACCACGAGCATTCCGACAGCGGTCACAGCACCACCATTTGGGGCGGCAGTGCCGCAGGCGCGGGCGCGAGCCACGAGGGCAATGCCTCGGGCACCGTCACCGGCTCGACTCAGATTGTCGCTGCACCGGATCTTGGCGGGCTGACCTCGTCGATCAACGGCCTGAGCAGTCAGGTCACGATGCTCAACAACGCCGCCAGCGGCACGGTCGGCACATTGGCAAATGATATTCGTTCGATCAACAACAAGTTCAACGAGCTGACAGGAACGCTGTTTTCCGCCATTTCCTCGCTCAGCGGCGGCACGGGCGACATCATTGTCGACACCTCCGATGTCGACATCGATTCCGTCACGTTCGGTAAAGTCTCTTCCTGCCGCAACAGCGGCGCGGTGTACGGCGATGTGAATACTGGCGGCATCACAGGCTCCATGACCATTGAATACACGCTCGACCCCGAGGACGATGTCACGGGCCATCTTTCGAACATCTACCGCAAGCAGTATGAGTACCGCTCCATCATCCAGAAGTGCGTCAACACCGGCGATGTGGCCGGCAAGCGCAGCTATGTCGGCGGCATTGTCGGCCGCATGGACCTCGGCTATCTGACTGCGTGTGAGACGTCGTCCTGCACCATCACGAACGAAAACGGCAGCTATACCGGCGGCATCGCCGGTCTCACCGGCGCAACGGTGCACGGGAACTTCTCCAAGTGCACGCTCAGCGGCAAGAAGTATGTCGGCGGCATCGTCGGCTCCGGCGTACAGGAAAATGTCGACGGCAGCGGCAGTACCGTGAGCTGGAACTACTCGCTCGTCGATATCACCGACTGCCAGCAGTACCAGGGCGCGATCTCCGGCAGCGATACGGGCACGTTTGAGCACAACTACTATGTCTCCGACGATCTTCCCGGCATCAACCGTCAGGGCTATACCGGGCGGGCCGAGCCCATCAGCTATGCAGAGCTTCTCACGCTGCCCGATCTCCCCGAGAGCATGAAGTCCTTCACGCTCACCTTCGTCGCCGACGACAAGACGGTGCTTAGCCGCGCTTTCAACTACGGCGACTCCATCGACGAAAGCGACATCCCCGAGCCGCCCGCCAAGAGCGGCTGTCACGTCCACTGGGACCGCACCGACCTCACGAATCTGCACTTTGACACCGTCGTCACCGCTGTTTACGAGGCCTACACCCCCGGCCTTGCCTCTGAACAGACGCGAGAGAGCGGACAGGCTGTCATCTTGGTCGAGGGCAACTACAACGACGGCGACGCCATCACCGTGACCGCCCAGCCGCTCACGCCCGCGGCGTTCGATGTGCAGTCCGGCACCGTGCTCGATCGCGTGAAGGGCTATTTTGCCTGCCTCAGCCGCGGCGAGATGCCCTCGATGGTCGCCAACGCCGAAGTGCTTGAGCAGTGGCGCATCGACCTTGCCGACGACGGGCAGGACACGCACACCATGCGCTATCTCCCGCCCGACGGGCAGAAGGAGCTGCGCATCTACACCCGTGAAGACGGCGGCAGCTGGCAGGAGGCCGACTGCGGCACGATGGGCAGCTACCTCACCTTCTCCACGAGCGGCGACAGCGTTGAGTTTGCCGCCGTGCGGACGCTCGACGTCTGGGGCATCTGGCTCGGCGTGCTCGCCGTGCTGGCTGTTCTGATCCTTATCATCGTTCTGCTCGTCCACCGCCACAAGCGCAAAGCGCGCAGACGCGCCGAAGCGCTGGCGCGCAGCGCGAGCGCCGTCTCGCAGGCCGAGCAGATCGTCCGTGGCGAGGACGCCAATGCGTCCACAGCAGACGAAGCCCCTGCCAAGGCAGATGCAGCCGCCCCCGCAGCGGTCGAAGAAGCCACTCCAGCGGATGCGCCTGTGTCCGCTGAATCTACGGCCGTCCCCGCCGCCGTGGCAGTAGCAGCGACCGCTGCGCCGGTCGTCACCGCCGCGGTCGAGGGCGCAGAAAGCGTTCCCACTTCCGAACCCGCTCCCGCAGCCGATCCCGACTCCATCGAGGCGCGCCTTGCGCGCGCGGAAGAGGAACTTCGGCTTCTTCGCGAGGAGCGCGAGGCACGCGAAAACGTGCTCACGCAGCCAGCAGTACCGCCCGCGCCGAAAAAGCGCAGGCGCCGCCGCTTCCTCCCTATTCTCATCACGATTTTAGTCTTGCTCGGCGCGGCTGCGGCGTTCTTCCTCCACTCCGACTTTAAGAAGGACCTCGAAGCCTACCGCCTTGTCGAGGCGCGTGTCAAAGAGGACCCGATGACCATGGACGTCACGGTCGACGCCTCCTATGGCAAAATCAGCCTGAGCGCGGATGCCTCCGTCGCCCGCACGAAGAAGGACGGCGCTCCCATCACCTGCATCGACCGCGACGGCGCGGCGCTCTACTACGCAGACGGCGCGATCTACCTTGAAAACGGCAAGTCCTACGCTGTCGGCGGCGCATTCCCAAATTACGCCGAGCTCATGGATGAGACCGCCGAGCTCTGCCGCACGCTCACGGTGACGAAATCCGTTGACGGGCAGGAAAAGCGCTACACCCTCACCGCCGAGGGCGACGACGCGAGCACACTGCTGCGTCTTCTCACCTCGGACGAGATCGCGAACGCCGCATCGCTTTCCGCGATCCGCGTGGATCTCACCGCCGAGAGCGGCGAGCTGATGGACGTAAGCTTCACGGCGGAAAACTCCGGAGATCTTCGCGTGGAGGCCGCCGCGCACTTCACCGACGCGCTCGCGCCGGTGATCCCCGACGATGTGCTCACCGCCATCCATTCGGGCAGCAATGACGACGCTTCCACGCTGACGGACAACGCGCTCCGTCTGCTGGGTGCCTGGGGCGAGCTGACCGCGGACGATCTGTCCGCCGACATTGCTCTTTCCGCTGACTGCGGCCCGATCGTGCTGAACAGCACGCTCCAGTATGACCGCAGCAGCATCGACGGTCAGAGCTACGGCAGCATCCAAAAAAACACCCTCGCCGTCTACTTCTCCGGCAGCAAGATCTGCGACGCGGACGGCAACAGTGTCGACACCGCGAGCCAGCAGCTCGTCGATGCCACGTCGCTCATTGACCTCTGCTACCAGTCCATTCTGAACGGCAGCGCAGGCTGCGATAAGGCGAGCGACGGCTATCTCTACGGTCTTTCGCTCGACTCCGACGCGATGAGCGAGCTCGCCGCCGCCATCGCGCCGGATATCAAGGCACAGGATGTGACCTTCTCCTCCGGACGCATTTCCGTCCGCGTGAGCGAGCAGGGCGAGCTCCAGTCCGTCAACATCTCGTGCAGCGGCGCGCTGCACCTCATCCTCTCCGACGCTCCGGTGTCGCTCTCCGCCGTCATCACGCCGGCGGATCGTGCATTCTCGATTCCCCAGCCGGCGCTCAACGCGCTGAAACAATAGAAAAGCGGAGGGAGATTCATACTATGGGAAATCGCATCATCAGCATCAGCCGCCAGTTCGGCAGCGGCGGCCACGAAGTGGCCGTGAAAACAGCGGATCTCCTCGGCATCCGCGTCTATGAGCGCGAGCTGATCCGCCTCGCGTGCGAGTACGGCGAGCTTTCGGAAAAAACGCTCTCCCCCTCGGACGAAAAGGCGACCAACCCCTACCTCTTCCAGACCGTGCACGAGGGCAACCACCATGTGCTGCGCGGCAAACCGACGAGCGAAGTGCTCTTCGCCCTGCAAAGCCACGAGATCCGCCGCATCGCCCGCCACGAGGAGTGTGTGTTCGTGGGGCGCTGCGCAGACTATGTGCTGCGCAGCGAAGACGTGAGGCTTCTCACCGTGTTCGTCGCCGCGCCGGACGAGCACCGTATCCAGCGCAAAATGGCGCAGGAAAAGCTCACGCGCGACCAAGCCATCCGCCTGATCCGCAAGATGGACAAGCAGCGCCGCAAGTATTACGAGAGCTACACCCACAAGGCCTGGGGCGCGCCGGAGGGGTATGATCTTTACCTTGACACCGGTGCGCTGTCGACCGCTGACGCGGCGGCGGTCATTGCGGAGCGCTTCCGCAAGCTGTAAAAAAGAAAAGAGCTGTCTCTCTCGAGAGACGGCTCTTCTTTTTCGCACAGGTGCGAAGTGCTCTGCGGCATACATGCCGCGTGATGCGACCCCCATTTTCTTTCCCGAGAAAGAAAACGGGC
>OHIC01000524.1_pt1 | contig 23156 bp, 18 predicted proteins | sample 1568171 | NCBI WGS metagenome assembly OHIC01 (sample SAMEA3879506, study PRJEB24766) | human gut metagenome | biome: human-associated habitat; feature: feces | place: USA | collected 1985/1987
CAAAAGAGTTCCCTTATTTTTTATTTTTTGTCACATATGTATTATTACATAACACTGTTCATATCCGTTTCGTAAAAGTAAAACCTTTTCAGATTAAAACTAAGACCCCCATTCGGAGGTCTTGGTTATCAGATAAAAATTTCCGGTAAATTCCGGTAAATATTTTCCAGAAATAGTTTAAATCACATTTTAACAATATTGGAGGCTGTCTTTTAAAAGCTGTACGGATTTCTTCTTCCCAAATAAAGCAATCATAGCATATAAGCCAGGGCCATGTGTTTCTCCGGTCAACGCAATTCTTATAGGTTCAAATGCCGCTTTTCCCTTAATTCCGGTTTTCTTCATCAAGAATGAAAAGCACTTTTTAATGGAATCCTCATCAAAGGGATCCAATGCGTCCAATGCATCAGCAAATTGACGGATAAGTACGGCACTGTTTTCCTGTTTCATAATAGAAATCTTTTCTTCATCAGTAATTTTAGGATGTGTCTCAAAAAATATTTTTACATTTTCTGGCGTTTGTGCTCCATAGTACAAATGGTCGCGGACGAACCATACAACATCTTTCAGCCACTGTTCCTTTTCTAAAGAAAGCGGCAATGATACATATCCCGCTTCAACGAGAAACGGCAGTGCTACCTGGAAAAGTTCATCAGGCGATAACTTCTTCATATATTGGAAATTAATCCAATTTAATTTTTCAATATCAAATACTGCATCATTAGCAGAAACACGTTTCATTGAAAATTCCGAAATGAGTTCCTCCCGGCTGAAAATTTCCCGCTCACCTTTAGGCGACCAGCCAAGAAGAGCCAGGTAATTAACCACTGCATCCGGGAGATATCCCATTTTACGATATTCATCCACAGAAGTCGCTCCGTGACGTTTGCTCATTTTTTTGTGGTCAGATCCGAGAATAAGAGATATATGTCCAAATTTTGGGATTTCATATCCGAGTGCCTGATATATAGCAATTTGACGCGGGGTATTAGATAAATGCTCTTCTGCACGAATAACATGGGTAATTCCCATAGATGCGTCATCAATGACTACCGCAAAATTATAAACGGGGATTCCGTCTGATTTAACAATAATAAAATCACCTACACCAGCTGCTTGAAATTCCACATGCCCGCGAACCATATCATCGAACGCAAATACACCACCTTTAGGAACGCGAAGGCGGATTGCGGGTTTACGTCCCTCAGACTTATATTGTTCGATCTGTTTTTTGGTTAAATGGCTGCAATGGTTATTATATATAGGTGTTTTCCCTTCCTTCAACTGCTCCTTTCTGCTTTCCTCCAATTCATCCGCTGAACAATAGCAATAATAAGCTTTCCCTTCCTCAAGGAGACGCTGAACAGCTGCATTATAAAGTGGAAGTCTTTCTGTCTGTCGATAAGGTCCGTTCTCACCACCTACGTCAATACCTTCATCCCAATACAAACCAAGCCATTTCATCGCTTTTTTTATATTTTCTTCAGATTCTCTTGTGGAACGGGCCAGATCTGTATCTTCAATGCGCACTAAAAACTTCCCATTTTGATGACGGGCAACTAACCAGTTAAATAATGCAGATCTTGCTCCGCCGATATGAAATGGACCGGTAGGACTTGGAGCAAAACGGACTTTAAATTCTTTATTCATTATATTCCCTCCTGAATAATATGACTGATGCAAGTGCCGCAATACCTTTCCCGCGGCCAATATCCCCTAATTTTTCATTCGTTGTGGCCTTTATATTGATTTGATTTTTTGAAATATTTAACGCAGCAGACATTATGGCTTTCATTGCTTCTATATACTCGGATATTTTGGGTTTTTCTGCAATAACCGTACTGTCTATATTACCGATCAAATAATTTTGTTTCGTAATGTGCCGATTTACCTGTTTAAGTAATTCCAAACTGCATGCCCCATCAAACCGGACATCACTATCAGGGAAAAAGTGGCCTATATCAGGTAGTCCTGCAGCTCCCAGCAGTGCATCCATAATCGCATGAATCAGAACATCCGCATCGGAATGCCCCGATAATCCACCAGAATCAGCAATTTTTATTCCACCCAAAAATAAAGGGCGAGATATCTCAAAACGATGGATGTCATACCCCTCTCCGACTCTGATGTAAGCTGGTATTTTGCTTGGATATATCATATTGCTAAAGCGGTTCCAATCTTCCGTCGTGGTTACTTTAAAAAAGTTCTCGCGTCCGGGAATAATTGTGACCGGAATCTTTACCGCCTCAAATATCGAGGAATCATCTGTTATATTCTCTAATGACTTTATTTGCAATAAGGCTTTTTTGTACAAATCCGTAAGCACCCCTTGCGGTGTCTGGGCACGATAAAGTTTCGAACGGTCTACCGTTTTCTTCACTTGTTCATCGTTTATTTCCTTCATTGTATCTATACAGGGAAGCGCAAAAATGACGGCTGGATGCGCAGGCCCCAGCTTGTTAAGAATTTGATCTATCGCGTCTCCGCCGACCAATGGACGCGCTCCATCATGAATCAGGAGTTTCTCCGATTTAGAAGATATTTGAGAAATTCCATTGATGACAGAATCTACACGCGTATTTCCACCTTGTCCCCATTTAATCGGAATGGCATGTTTAAATTCTGAAAGAATCTGTTGAAATTGACTTTTTTCAGTATCTTTCACAACAATGACGATTTCATCTAGTAGTTTACTGTCTAAAATATTTTTAAAGGTATACCAGATTAAAGGATGTCCATGCATCTCCATAAGCAGTTTATTTATTGAGCCGCCTATACGGGTTCCCTCTCCCGCCGCTACTAAGACAAGGCTATTCATCATATCCACTCTCTAATTTAGCTTTTGCGAAAATTATTTGTCCGGCTTTTGTTTGCAAAACGGATGCAATAATAACAGGTATTTCCTGTCCGATAAATTGGCTCCCATTTTCGACCACGATCATTGTCCCATCATCTAAAAACGCTACACCTTGTCCTTCTTCCTTGCCATTTTTTACTAATTGGACATACACTTCTTCCCCCGGAATAACAGCCGGTTTTAATGCAATAATAAGTTCATTGATATTTAATACCGCAACCCCTTGTAATTCCGCAACCTTATTTAGATTATAATCATTAGTAATAATTTTATAGCCATGAGTTCTCGCTAGTTTTACTAATTTAGAATCAACTTCATTAATCTCCTCAAAATCTTCCGTCAAAATAATCAGTTCATCTTTGCTTTTCTTCTTTATCTGATCAAGAATATCCAATCCCCGACGTCCGCGATTTCTTTTCAATACATCTGCTGAATCAGCAATTTTCTGTAATTCTTCCAGCACAAAAACAGGAACGATGATTGGCCCCTCTAAAAAACCAGACTGATAAATATTCAAAATACGTCCATCAATAATAATATTCGTATCAAGCAGTTTTCCTACTTTTTTCTTTTTCTGTTTTGTACCAGATTCTGCCTTGAAATGAAACCATCCTGCAATTTCGGCCTTTTTGGAAATTGTCAGGTGCATTCCGATATATCCCAAAATTATACTGAGAGCCACAGATACATAAGGACCTATATATGGAATACTGCCAAACGCCAATCCAACTAAATTAGCTATAATAAGCCCTGCAAATAATCCTAAAGTACCAATTATAAGATCCTGTGTCGATATAAGCAGCAGTGATTTTTCAACTCGGGATGTAAAGGCAAACAAACTGCTAATCAAATAGCCCGAAATGACTCGTCCTACAAGTGCACCTAAAATTCCGCCTATCAGCATGACACCCAATGATAAAATTGTAATTCCCAAAATTGTCTCGGTCAAAACGTTTTTAGGAATGACTGCGGTAAGCAACGGTTCCGTCTGGGTAGACAACACTATTCCCAATACAGAAAAAAGCAAAATAAATATGGCCTTTAATACTTTTTCCGGCATATTATAAATTCCTCTTTAGTTTCCATAAAATGATTTCTGAAATACTACATTTACACATTTTAATTATAATAGCACAATCATAACGGATTGAAAAACAAACCTTTCTCTTATCTCACACCTGTGATTTAAAAAAATGGATCGCCTCTTCCAAATGATTTATAAATACCACATGCGAGAGTAATTCCTCCCGGTGATTATCTTTAAAATAGTTTTCAGCCTCTTCCTGATTCCTCGCAGGGAGGACAAATTCAGTAAAATTCATTTTGACCGCCTCTTTGAGTCGTAAGCTTAACTTAGAAACAGGGAGGATTTCACCGGTTAATCCAATTTCACCTAAAGCCATACAGAATTTTTTCAAAGGTATATCATACTTTACGGAAAATAATGCCAGTGCTACTGATAAATCCGCTGCTGTTTCTTTTAATTTATAGCCACCTGCCACATTGAGATATACATCATCAGCAGAAAATGGAATTTTCCCCTTTTTTTCCAATACGGCAAGTAAAATAACCAATCTATTAAAATCGTAACCAGATGCAATTCTACGCGGAACTGCTAGTACGGAATGGACTGTAAGTGCCTGTACCTCAATCAAGATTGGACGTAAGCCTTCCATACAGGCAGCAACTGTACTTCCAGATACAGGAGCTTCTTGTATTCCTTTTAGAAGATACTTAGACGGATCATCAATCCCTTTCAATCCTTTCCGCCCCATTACAAAGAGTCCTGATTCAGATGTAGAACCAAATCGATTTTTCACAGTACGAAGCACACGAAATTGATAGTTTCTATCTCCTTCCAAATAAAAAACCACATCTACCATATGTTCTAATATACGCGGACCCGCAATATTTCCCTCTTTTGTAACGTGCCCGATAATCATTACGATAATCCCTGATTCTTTAGCCATCTTTACAAGTATTGCTGTGCAGTCCCTGATTTGTGTCGGACTCCCCATTGCTGAAGAACTGTTAGGAAGATAAGTAGTTTGTATAGAATCAATAATAACCATATCCGGATGTAGTTTATCTACCTCGGCAAGAATTGTTTCTAAATTGCTTTCAGCAAAAACAAAACATCCCTCTGTATTTACAGAAAGCCGTTCTGCTCTCATTTTAATCTGTATATCTGATTCCTCACCACTGCAATATAGTACAGTTTTTCCCATCTTTGTAAATGAATCACATATTTGTAAAATAAGAGTTGATTTTCCGATTCCCGGTTCTCCACCCCAAAGAATAACGGAATCGGAGACTATACCGCCTCCTAATGGACGATCTAATTCTGTTATTCCCAATTTCACTCTATCTGTATCTTTTATTTCTATATCAGTTAAACTGGTAGGTTCTTTTCCGGATTGAAAAGATAACGTTCGTATGCTTTTGGGAATACTTTCTTCTATTTTTTCCTCTAATGAATTCCATTCTCCACAATTGGGGCATTTACCCATCCACTTAGGCGTTTCTGCTCCACAATTATGACATATAAACTTTGTCTTGGTTTTTGAGTTCATATTCGTCAATCTCTCCCGCAATATAAAATGGACATAGAGATCGTCCCTATGCCCATTATACTACTTTTTACCGATAAGCCTTAGTCTGCATTAAACACCAGATTGTTTTTTTCACCAATATCTACATGGATGGTACTCTTCCCTTTCAGTTTTCCTGATAATAATAATTCAGAGATTTCATCTTCCACTTCTTTTTGAATAGTTCTTTTCAAAGGCCGTGCACCATATTCAAAATCAGAACCGTCTGCAATCAAATGATTGCGAGCTTTTTCAGAAACATCCATTTTCAAATGAAGATGTTCCAATTTCTTTTCAACTGCTTTTAAAAGGAGTTTTGCGATTTCTGATAGATTTTCTGTAGTCAGCGGATGGAAAACGATAATCTCATCAATCCTGTTAATAAATTCAGGTCGAAAAGTATGTTTGACCTGGTCTAAAATCATGGCTTTTGCACTTTCAAAATCTTTCTTGTCTTCATTCTTATCAATAAAGCCCAATTTCTTCTCTTTGCCGCGTAACAATCCTGATCCAAGATTACTTGTCATAATAATGACACAGTTTGTAAAATCAACGGTACGTCCCTGCCCATCTGTTAAGCGTCCATCATCAAGTACCTGTAGTAAGATATTAAAGAAGTCTGCATGTGCTTTTTCCACTTCATCAAAAAGAATGACACTATATGGATTCCTGCGAACGGCATCCGTTAATTGCCCGCCCTCTTCATATCCTACATATCCTGGAGGTGCCCCAACAAGGCGCGATACTTCATGTTTCTCCATATACTCAGACATATCAAAGCGAAGCATATTCTTCTCACTGCCAAACATAGTTTCTGCCAACGCCCTTGCCAATTCTGTCTTACCAACACCAGTAGAACCAAGAAACAGAAACGAACCAATTGGTCTTTTCGGATCTTTCATCCCTGCTCTGGCGCGCCGGATTGCCTTGGCAACAGCAGTTACGGCATCTTCCTGCCCAATAACACGTTTATGAAGTTCTTCTTCCAAATGAAGCAGACGTTCAGAATCCTTCTGTTTCAGATTCTGAAGAGGGACACCTGTCCACTTGGCAACCACCTCAGCTACGTCTTCTTCTGTAACAACTAAATGCTCATGATCACCGCCTTTCCATTCCCCCTTCATCTTTTCAATTTGTCCGGATAGCTCTTTTGCCTGATCCCTTAATATGGCAGCGCGTTCAAAATTTTGAGCAGATATGGCGGCTTCCTTCTCCTTCTGGACAGAGGCAAGATCCTCCTCCTTTTTTTTCAAATCGTCCGGTGTAGAAGAAGCCTCCATACGAACCTTAGCTGCGGCTTCATCAATAACATCAATTGCTTTATCCGGCTGGAAACGATCGGTAATATAACGAGAAGATAACTCTACTGCTTTTTTGATAGCCTCATCCGTAATTTTTGCTTTATGGAATGCTTCATATCTATCGCGAAGTCCCATTAATATATCAATAGTATCCTTAGGAGTAGGTTCTCCCACCTTTACAGGCTGGAAGCGGCGTTCAAGAGCTGCATCTTTCTCAATATATTTCTTATATTCTTTCAATGTTGTCGCGCCAATGCATCTAATCTCTCCTCTGGCAAGGGCAGGTTTCATAATATTAGCAGCATCCATGGAACCTTCCCCTGCACCAGCACCTACAAGAGTATGTAATTCGTCAATAAACAGAATCCAGTTCTCATGTTTCTTTACTTCTTCCAAGACTTTTTTTAACCGCTCTTCAAATTCCCCTCTATACTTTGTTCCCGCTACCACGGAAGACATATTTAAGGAAATGATTCTACAGTTTTTTAAAATTTCGGGAACGTCATTATTGATAATTCGCTGTGCTAAACCTTCTGCAATCGCAGTTTTCCCCACGCCCGGTTCGCCAATAAGAACCGGATTGTTTTTATTTCTCCGCGAGAGGATTTGAATAACTCGGTTAATTTCAGTCTGACGCCCAACAACAGGATCAATTTTTCCCTGTTTTGCCCTTTCATTCAAATCAACAGCAAATTCTCCCAAGTCGCCAAGATTTTCATTCTTTTCACTATCATTTTCTTCCGACATAAATTGTTCAAAAGCACGCTTCAATTTACCTCCTGTTACATTGAACTGCTCCAATATGCGGATTGCCAATCCGCCGCCTTCATGAATAATGGCCAGCAATAAGTGTTCTGTTCCGACATAATTATTGCCAAGTTCATTGGCCTCTTCGACAGCCATCTCAAGAACCCGCTTTGTACGAGGTGCTATATAAAGGTCCGTATTTCTGAAAAAAACTGAATCGTTATACGCCTGCAGGAATTCTTCCAGTGCTGTTACTGTAAGTCCCAACGAATTTAAAATCTTTCCGCCCACACTGTCTTTTTCATTTGAAATACCTATTAAAAGATGTTCTGTCCCTACATATTCACTACCAAGCTTAGAGGCTTCCTCTGCAGCAAACTTCCATGCATTCTTTACGCTGTCTGTGTACCTATTTTCCATCCAAATTCCCTCCTTACATGTTTGATTATCATAATTTTTCTTTTAAATTCCATTTTGTGCTTTATATGCCTGTATTTGATCCCGCAGCTTAGCCGCCTGCTCAAAATCTTCCGAATTTATAGCTGATTTTAATTGTTTTTCATATTCAGCCAGCTTTTCGTCTTTTATTGACTCTTCCTTTAAGCCCGGTTCATTTTTGGTCAGATTATGACTGAACAAGGGTCTGAGTTCTTCTCTAAAAGATTTATAATCCTGGTTTCCATGAAACAGTCCCTTTGACAGATTTAATCCATCAGATGCTACTTTCCTGACATCACAAATGCTCCCATTATTATCTTTATAAAAATGTGGAAATATATCAAATAATCTTTTTCCTAAAATAGAAGGCATTGAATAATTTAATAAGTTTTCAGTTTGCTTGAAACGTTCTCCTTTTGCACATTCATTGCAAAGATGTAACTCACTTTTTTTACCATTAATAATTCTTACCAAATGTACATTGGCTGCTCTTCCATGACAATGTTCACAAAACATTTTATTCTCCTTTCAAAGTCCACTCTGTCTGATGTATTATAGTTCTTACAGCATCTTGCCGATCTTCCGGCGGACAAAATTCAAGCATTGTCCGCATTAATACCTTAATCATGTGATATTCACGGCGTGAAATGATATTATATTTCAGAAGCATATTGAAATATCCTTCAAAATTGCTTTCAACCAATTCTATATCATTTTTATCAGTCTCTCCTTTTTTTCCAGAGACCGTATGCGAGATTATTCCGTGATCTTTTTCCGCTACACCTCGCATGGAAATTTTAATGTATCCGCCGCTTCCTCGTCTTGACTCTACCATGAATCGATTATCTGATGAAAATCGTGTATTGATTACATATGTCACCTGTGACGGGGCACATTCCAAAAGATCAGCCACATCCTTACGCCGTAAAAGTAATTCATCAGAAGACTGCTTTCCCAACCTTTCTAATATAAATTGTTCAATTCTATCCGCTAAAATGGAATTTGTCATTTGATGATAGGCTCCTTTTCTTTTTACCAAATCTATTTTATTACTCAAAAGTCAAAAAGTCAATATGTTAAATAGTAAAAGCCACATGAAAAAAGGATATTTCTTTCATGTGGCTTTTAAAAAGCTAAAAATCAGAAATTCTTAAATTTTGCAAAACACTGGTAATCACTGATCCTGGAAAACCCCGACGATATAATATGCCCGCAGCTCTTCTATAATTATGCTTTAAAGCTGGTAAAACTTTCACTTTATTTTTCATAACGATAAGTGCAGCCGCATATTCTTCATCAAAAGTCAAATGTCGGTCTATGGAAAGGCCTCGCAATTTCATTTTTTTATGAATATAAACATCTCCATAAGCATTCTTGCTCTTATATAAGTTAAACAAATCTTCAGCAAGATCCAAATCATTTACATATCCATAGTGTAAAAGTTTCGATAAAGCTTCTTCTATCTCCCGCAAAGGATATTCCCTGTCTTTTAATTTTTTACGCAATTCATAAGTACTCTGTCCACGATACTTCAGTAAATGCAAGGCCGCTTCATACGCTGTTTTACTCTTTTGCATCTTTATTCTTTGCAATAACATCCACATTGAATTTTTCCGGTTCTACCACCAGAGTATCCCTAATAATCTTATCAATTTCCGCAGCGATTTCCTGATTTTCTCTCAAAAAAGCCTTTGCTGCCTCACGGCCCTGACTTATACGATTTCCTTTATAGGAGTACCATGCCCCGCTCTTTTGAATAATATCCATATTAGTTGCGAGATCCAGTAACGTTCCTTCTTTTGAGATACCTTCTCCATACATCACATCAAACTCAGCTGTTTTAAAAGGCGGGGCCACTTTATTCTTTACAACTTTGGCACGAGTACGGTTTCCCACCACATCTGTCCCATTTTTTATAGCTTCACCCCGACGGATTTCTACCCGTATAGAAGAATAAAACTTAAGCGCTCTGCCACCAGTAGTGGTTTCAGGATTACCAAACATAATACCAACCTTCTCACGAATCTGATTGATAAATATCACGATGGTCCTGGATTTACTTATAATCCCGGTTAATTTTCTAAGCGCTTTGCTCATCAATCTGGCTTGAAGTCCTACAGATTGATCACCTATATCTCCTTCAATTTCCTGTTTCGGAACAAGAGCTGCTACTGAGTCAATAACAATCATATCCACCGCTCCGCTCCGCACCAACTGCTCACAGATACTTAATGCCTGTTCTCCGCTATCCGGCTGAGAAATCAAAAGGCGCTCCGTATCGACACCCAAATGATGAGCATATACGGGATCCAAGGCATGTTCCGCATCAATAAATGCCGCTACACCATTATTTTTTTGTGCTTCGGCAATGGCATGTAATGCTAATGTCGTTTTTCCGGAAGATTCCGGCCCGTAAATTTCTATGACCCTTCCCCGAGGATATCCGCCAACCCCTACTGCAATATCCAGAGCTAATGAACCTGTCGGAATAACCTCTGTATCCAATTTCCCCTTCATATCGCCTAATCGCATAATTGCACCGGCTCCGAACTCACGGGTAATTTGATGCATTGCATTTTCAAGAGCCTTTTGACGTTCTGAGTTCATGTCCGTATTCTGTACTTTTACTGTCATTTTATCCTCCTTTATTTAATTTAATATACTGCAGAACATAATATAATGCCTTATCTGCTGCGCCATAACGGATACTCTCACGATTCCCCATAAAATGTTCTTCATAGACTTTTGTTCCATATTTTCCTGAAACAGCTATAAATACAAGACCAGGACTCTCCCCATGTATTCCATTCCCCGGACCGGCATATCCGGTAGTGGCTACCGACACATCACTATTATAAAGTCGTCTGCTACCTTCGGCCATTTCACCAGCTACACCAGCACTAACAGCAGTATCTCTTTCCAGTGCACTTTTTGAAACACCGAGAATCTTCTCTTTACTATCATTCCAATAAGTAACAGCACTCCCCTTAAAGTAGTCAGAACTTCCGGGCAAATCTGTCATTAACTTTCCAATTATGCCACCGGTACATGATTCAGCGGCGCTCATTGTCATTTTATACTGAATCAATAATTCTGCCAAATCACTCCTAATATCAGATTCAACATGATACTCTGATACAGGAAGCCGCTTTTTTATAATCAATAAGAACGGAGTGATCAAATCGTGCGCATTTTGTATAGTACTTCCATGCGCAGTCATACGAAGCGCAATATATCCCGGCCTTGCCAATAAAGCAAATGTCGGATTTTCCTGCGCCTTAATTAGATCCATTATACGGGATTCAATTTCTGTCTCTGTCAACCCTGTTATAGTTACTATAACAGAATAAATAATACCTTGCGGTCCAAAATTACTTTCAAGCCACGGCATCATCTCTTTCTCTGCCATAATTTTCATTTCAAATGGTGGTCCCGGTAAATGAATTAGTGCTTTATGATTTTTAATAGATGCAGATCCATTAGCTGAACCAACATGATTTTCAAATATGCAGGAACCTTCTCCGAACCATGCCTGTCGCGATAGGAGTTTAGAATATACTCGCCTTTCTCGTTCATAATAATCCCTAAGACGGCTATTTTGATCCTCATAATATACATAAGGAATACCTAAAGCTTCTGCCCCGATGCGCTTCGTAATGTCTCCTTGTGTCGCACCCAGCCCGCCGGATGTAATTACTATATCTGCCCGAGACAATGCAATTTCCATAGCATTTCTCATCCGCATAGCATTATCCCCCACCGTAGTCATATAAGCTACTGTAAATCCGTGCTGATTCAGAAAAACCGCCAACCATCTGCTGTTCTCATTATCAATTTCTCCCAGCAGTAATTCTGTGCCGGTAGTAATGATTTCAACAATCATCATATACCTCTATCTGTTGTTATTCTCTCCGCAATCAAATCATATGCGTATCCATCTATAATATGCGCCTTAACAAAGTCACCCGGCCGTAAATCGCCAGGGTGATCTATGTAAACATTACCATCTACCTCAGGTGCTTGGAAAGATGCTCTGCCTTTAGCCTGAAGATTTCCACATCCATCATCTAATAATTCTTCCACCAATACTTCTGTATCAACTCCAATCAGATTCCGATTATTTTCTTCAGAAATTTCTGCTTGAGCCGCCATTAACTCGTGATATCGATTTTCTTTTATTTCTTCTGTAACCTGATCGACCATACGGGCTGCTGGTGTCCCATCTTGTGCTGAATAAGTAAATGCCCCCATATTATCAAATTTCACTGCCTTGATGAATGTAAGCAATTCTTTAAAATCTGCCTCTGTTTCTCCAGGAAACCCAACCATAAGGGTTGTCCGAATTGTTATATACGGTGTGGTATTTCGTAATTTCTTCAATAGCTTTTTGATGCTTTGGGAAGAATCACGTCTATGCATTCGTCTTAATACGGAATCACTTATATGCTGTAAAGGAATATCTACATATTTGCAAATCTTTTCTTCTTTAGTAATTATTTCTAAAAGTTCATCATCAAAATATGTTGGATACAGATAAAACAAACGAATCCATTTCACATTATCAATTTTTACAAGTTCTTTTAATAGCCTTGCAAGTGTTGTTCCATCATTTAAATCTCTGCCATAGAAACTGGAGTCCTGCGCAATTAAATTAAACTCACGGACACCTTCACTGGAAAGCCGTTTGACTTCGTGTACAACAGACGGAATGGAGCGGCTTCTCATCGCGCCACGAACATAGGGAATATAGCAAAACGTGCAACCATTACTGCATCCTTCCGCAATCTTTATATACGCACTGTAAGGTGGAGTCAGCGGCTGCCGCGGAATAAGTTCTTCATGTTCACAGGGAGCGGTATCGAATCTATATATCTTTTTATTGCCATGAATATAGGACTCTTGGACAACTTCTAAAATATGTTGCCATGAATCAGTACCTATAAAAATATCGATTTCCGGTATTTCTTTTCCCAATGCTTCCTTATATTGCTGTGTCAGACACCCGGCAGCGACAAGTTTCTCACAAACTCCCTCCTTTTTATATCTGGCTGCCTGCAAAATGGTCTGAATTGATTCTTCCTTTGCCGGATCAATAAATGTGCATGTGTTGATAATAATGATTTGCGCAGTGCTTAAATCCTCAGTTAATTCATACCCGGCTTTTGCTAAAATACCAACCATCATTTCAGTATCTACCAAATTCTTGGAACATCCCAAGCTAATAACTCCCAATTTACGATTCAATTATGAAATCCTCCTGAAACGAACCTGTTCTATCCATTCATTCAATAGTATTTTTTTCCCCTCATCAACATATTTCTTCTCTAATTCCCAATAACTTAAAGGATTTCCGTTTGTATCAGCAGGCAATGTGCTGTCATTAACATAAATAAAGTAACAACCGTTATCCTGCATGACCTTTTTATAATGCGTAGGCGTCAACAACCAATTCATAAGTTTTTGACCAAGTTCGGGCTCTTTGCTGTCGGCAGAAAGTCCTATACCATACAAATACCAGGAAGTTCCATCCGTAGGGTACATAATTTGTAGAGGAAGATTTTCTTTTTGTGCCCGCATAGCCTCATTATAGCTAGATATCCCGATATCACACTTTCCCATACCCGCCATCCTTGATGGCGTCGAAAGATATTTCCCATATTGTACAATATGGGAGTTTCCCTCAGACAAAAGGTAAAGTGCCTCTGTAATCCCGAAGTGTTCTGCCATAGATAACAGCAAATCTTCCGCCATATCTGCCGCAATAAAATCCGTCATAGACAATCGGATCTGCGGTGAAGTCATTATATTGTTCCAATTATAATTTAGCAGAGAATGTCTGGCCGCAAATTCTTTATTAACAACAAAAACAATCGGATCTAACCAAATTCCCGTCCAAGTCCCCTCGAAATCCTTAAATTGTTCTAAAGCAGTGTCTGTCGATTCTGAAGAATAGGAGCGTAATGCCTTATTCTTTTTCAATTCTTCCAAATTGGTCTGAGATGTTAAAAATATATCAGTCTCACCAATCCCCTGATGACCATTACTGCCTAATTGTTCCGCTGTCATACGTATAATTTCTATCTGAAATCCGGTTTCCGCATAAAATTCTTTACCGATTTCATCTAAAATATTGGATTGTAAATCAGTACAAATTTTAATAGTTTGCGCCTTGACTGAAGTTTGCTTTTTCAAATCTTCCTGGATTTTTGCATATTGTAAAATTCCCCAAAAAGCAGTAGAAGCTAATACAAGAAATGATATAACCGGTATTAATCTCCGCAAAAGTTGTCGCTCCCTTATTTGATAATATATTATTTATTTCAATTTTCTATTTGATCCGGAAATAACTCTTTTAATTGCCCTTTAGAAACTAAAACCGTTCTCGGTTTTGCACCATCAGCTTTACTTACAATTCCCATTAATTCCATGGTATCCATTAATCTTCCTGCTCTAGTGTAGCCGATTCGAAACCTTCGCTGCAATGCGGAAACAGATGCTCTTTGGGTATCAACCACCCACTCTGACGCTTCTGCCAATAATTCATCTTTCGGCTCCTCTGAATCTGAAGAAACAGCAGGTTCCCACTCTGATAAATCTATTTTCGTCTCATCAGATACTATGACATCCTGCTGGATGCACTGTTCCTTTACATAAGAAACGACAGCCTCCACTTCCTCATCGGAAATAAATGCTCCTTGTATGCGTATAGGATTCGATGCACCGGATGGATTAAAAAGCATATCACCTTTACCTAAAAGTTTTTCTGCGCCTGCTTTATCTAAAATGGTTCTGGAATCCACTTGTGATGAGACAGCAAACGAAATACGGCTGGGGATATTTGCTTTAATTAGGCCTGTAATAACATCCACAGAAGGTCTTTGCGTTGCTACAACAAGATGAATCCCCGCAGCTCTTGCTTTTTGTGCTAATCGACAAATCGCATCTTCCACACTGTCCTTTGCCACCATCATCAAATCTGCCAACTCATCAATCACAACGACAATGAATGGCATCTTCATTTCAGGATTTTGCTTATTAAATCCATTAATATCACGAACATTTTTTTCCGCAAAAGACCGATAACGGGTTTCCATTTCTGTTACAGCCCAATTTAAGATACCCGCTGCCTTCTTGGGCTCCGTAACGACTTCCGTGCGCAAATGAGGAATCCCATTATATATGGATAATTCAACCACTTTGGGATCGATCAGGATTAATTTTACATCTTCAGGAAGACTATGATAGAGAATACTGGTAATTATGGTATTGATACAAACCGACTTTCCGCTTCCGGTTTGCCCGGCAATCAAAAGATGCGGCATTTTAGCCAGATCAGTAATCACTACCTTCCCTGCAATATCTTTTCCCAATGCCACAAGTATCTTTCCTTTCCCTTTTTGAAAAGCATTGCTGGAAAGAACTTCCCGCAATGATACTGCAGCCGTTTTGGCATTAGGAATCTCAATCCCTACTGCAGATTTCCCGGGGATGGGCGCCTCTATTCGGATACTGGTGGCTGCCAGCTGAAGCGCTATATCATCCGACAAACCTTCTATTTTAGATACGCGTACCCCCGGAGCAGGTTCAAGTTCATAACGTGTAACAGCAGGTCCTATACTTACATGAACTATTTTGGCATTTACACCAAAGCTTTTTAATGTTGTCTCAAGACGATTCGCTTTTCCATAAGCATTAGTTTCCAAACTGCCGGAGCTTTCTCCCTCCTTTAAAAGAGACAGAGGTGGAAATGAATAAAAATTATTTTTTTCTGCTTCAGGCATGTCTGCCTTACTATTTATTTTAATATCATTTGTATTTTCTTTGCAGACTTTATGTCCTTCCAGCATGTCAATATTATCTTCAGGCAATAAAATCTGTGCATTCTCGGAAACAGTTTGGTCTGTTGCTTCACCACATACAGGTTTCCCTTTTTCATCAGCAGGAGAAAATACATTAACAGGAAGATATTCCGTATCATCTTTTTTTATATTTTTAATGGTAGGCTTATGGAAAATAAAGTCTGTTAAATTATATTGTTCTCCTGCATTTTCCGCCGCATTACGGGCGCTATGATATGCTTCCTGCTTTTCACGTATTCTCGCTTTAACATGACCAATCCTTTTTTCAGTTTGTTCTCCAACCTTTTTAGCACCATTTGAAACTGACCAATGTGTTAACAGTAAAATATCTATGACAAACAAACCGGTCAAAATGATTGTCGTCCCTATATTTCCCGCTAAAAAACGTATTATGCCCACCGGGATCCCACAAAACATTCCTCCATATGTCATAAAAGAAGCTACTGAAAAGTTACTACCGGCAGGGAGCATATGATGATGATAGCCGGCTAGAAGTATCCATACGGCAATTAAAGAAAAAACAAGACGACGTGTCATATTTGGCGCATGTCCTGTCAATACGTATATTACTCCCGTAAAAATAAGAACAAGGGCAGCCCCAAATGAGGCCACTCCAAAGAGTACATAAAATCCATTCCGCAGCAGATTTCCCACAATTCCCATGCCATAGCCGCCTAAACTGAGGCATACAAAGAAACCCAAAAGAATCATAACAATTCCCGTGATTTCAACTCTATTCGTCCCCTGGCTTTTTTTCTTTTCGCGTGCAATATGTACTTTCTTTTTCATCAGTTCGGTAAACCTTCCTACTCCTTATTCATCCTTTTATTCCATCTTTTTACAATCTCCGCTTCTGCACCATTCAATACAGGGCGGTAATATACAGCAGAACAAAGTTCATCAGGCAGATACTGCTGTTTAACCCATCCCCCATATGCATGTGGATATTTATAAGCTATTCCGTATCCCAGCCTGTTTGCTCCATTATAATGTGCATCTTTCAAATGCCGCGGAATAGACCAGTTACTCTTCTTTGCAATGTCTGTCATCGCAGCAGAAATACCGACAACCGTACTATTACTTTTAGGAGCAAGCGAAATATATAATACTGCTTCCGCCAAAATAATCTGCGCTTCCGGGAATCCAACCATTTCCGCCGCCTGTGCTGCCGATACTGCCACACGAAGAGCAGCGGGATCCGCTAATCCAACATCTTCTGCCGCACAGATTATAATTCTCCGTGAAATAAAAGAGGTTTTTTCTCCCCCTGCAATCATTCTTGCCAGATAGTGAAGAGCTGCCTGGGGATCGCTTCCACGCATGCTCTTAATAAATGCGGAAGCAATATCGTAATGATAATCACCTTTTTTATCATACACGGACATTTGTTCCCCGGCAACCCCCTGTACTTCTTTTTCAGTCAGTACCCCGCCATATGGCAAACTTGTTGTAGCCTGCTCCAATAAGTTTAACGCGATTCTAGTATCACCTGCCGCATATGCAGCAATATTTTTAAGAACTATTTCATCCGCATGATAATCATGCATGCCCAATCCCTTATTTTTATCTGTAAGCGCTTTTTGGAGGATAAGGACGATTGAATCGATGCTAAGCGGTTTAAGATGAATCAATCTTATCCGGGACAGTAACGAACCGTTCAGTTCAAAATAAGGATTTTCCGTAGTTGCTCCAATCAATATGAAAGTCCCATTTTCCACATAAGGCAGTAATAAATCCTGCTGTGCCCTATTAAATCGGTGAACTTCATCGATGAATACAATAGTTCTTCTTCCATAGTACTGCAATTCTTTTTGGGCAGCGGAAACGATGTCGCGAATTTCTTTAGCTCCGCTGGAAGTCGCATTTAATTTTAAAAATTTGAACTTAGTCATCTTTGCAATAACAGATGCAATTGTCGTTTTTCCACATCCGGGCGGCCCAAAGAGAAGAAGAGATGGTACTGTATCTCTTTCTATCATTTTATAAAGGAAAGAGTTTTTCCCTACAGACTCGTCTTGCCCTATGATATCATCAAGTATTTCCGGACGCATTCGATCCGCCAGCGGAGCATATGCGTTTGATTCATTTGATATGTCAAATAATGATTCCATCTTTTCTTCCCCATAAGAATAAGCCGCCAAGTAAACCTTAGCGGCATTGCATTTAATGACCCCACCATGTCGTTTAATGCTGTATTTTGAGTCTGCATAGATGCAGGTGGGTGTCCTCATGACCTGTTCCTTCAGTCCCTGAAGAAGGGCATTGAATCCACAAATCGATTCTGAACTCCCTTTTTAAAGGTGTTGGTTCAAAATATAAAGCGACACGTGCACAGCAGGGTTTTATCTTTAGTATTAGTGTAGCAAAAAGTATTCTGTTTTACAAGTTTCTGCCATCATCATACAAGAAACGCATTTGTCTTTTTCTTCAAAATGACAAATGCGTTTTGCAGTAGGTATAAATTAAATTAATAAATTCTTTTCCTTTTTAACATCTACTCTGATATGCAGCTCCTTTAACTGCATATCAACAACTTCTGAAGGTGCCTGTGTCATTTGATCGATAGCACTCTGTGTTTTTGGAAATGCAATAACATCACGGATGGACCCTAAACGAAGCATAAGCATTACAAGCCGATCAAGTCCCAAGGCAATCCCTGCATGCGGCGGCGCACCATAGCGGAAAGCATCCAAAAGGAACCCAAACTTTTCCTGTGCTTCTTCGTGTGTTATCCCAATCGCCTTGAAAACCTTTTCCTGCAGTTCCTCCTGATAAATACGAAGTGAACCGCCACCTGCCTCAACTCCGTTTAAAACCATGTCATAGGCCTTAGCATATACTTTTGAAGGATCAGTAAGCAAGTACTGGACATCTTCATCACGCGGAGCAGTAAAGGGATGATGTTCTGCAACCCAGCGTTTATCCTCTTCGCTGTATTCAAACATCGGGAAATCAGTTACCCAGCGGAAGCAGAATTCATTTTCATCAATGAGATTCATACGGCGCGCCATTTCGAGGCGGAGTTCGCCAAGCGCCTGGGCGACAACTTTTGGCTTATCTGCAATAATGAGAATAAGATCTCCATTTTCCGCTTCACAGAATTTACCAATTTCGCGGATCTTATCTTCTCCGAGAAATTTAGTAATCTGGCATTTCAAGCTGCCATCTTTATTAAGACCGATCCATGCAAGCCCTTTCGCGCCATAATTCCCGACATAATCCACTAAGCCATCCAATTCACGTCGGGGAATTGCGGCATCCCCCTTCACGGTAATCGCCTTTACAATCCCACCGTTATCAAGTACATTACGGAATACTTTAAAACCGGTGTCTCGAAGTAAATCCGAAATATCATAAAAATGCATATCAAACCTAAGATCCGGCTTATCGGAACCATATAGATTCATGGCATCATCCCAAGTAATACGCTTAAATGGAATCTGAATATCCACATTAAGGACATTTTTAAAAATTCTCTGCATCATATGTTCCATTAAGTCCAAGATAAAATCCTGATCTTCAAAGGATAATTCTATATCCAACTGTGTGAATTCCGGCTGGCGATCCGCACGAAGATCTTCGTCACGAAAACAACGCGCTATCTGAAAATATCTTTCCAATCCGGATACCATGAGAAGCTGTTTAAAAAGCTGCGGTGATTGAGGCAATGCATAAAATTTACCAGGATTAACACGGCTTGGTACCAAATAGTCGCGCGCACCTTCAGGCGTACTTTTGGTTAAGATCGGAGTTTCTACTTCAAGAAAATCGTGTGCATCCAAAAATTGTCTCATTTCGTGAACAATTTTATGGCGCATAATCAAATTCCTTTGCATTTCAGGACGGCGCAAATCAATATAACGATATTTCAGCCTTACGGTTTCATCTACATCAATTCCATCTTCAACATAAAAAGGAGGTGTCTTAGCTTTATTTAAAACACGCATTTCTGAAACAACCACTTCTATTTTTCCTGTCTGCATTTTAGGATTGACGGTTTCAGGACTTCTTTCTCTAACAATCCCTCTTATCGCCAATACATATTCACTTCTCACATCTTCCGCTTTATGAAACGCGTCTTCTCCATATTGTGGACTCATGACAACCTGTACAATGCCACTCCTATCCCGTAAATCAATAAAAATCAATCCACCATGATCCCGACGGGTATTTACCCATCCCGCCAAGGTTAATTCTTTTCCGCAATCCTTTTCTGTAACTCTGCCGCATCCGCAGGATCTGTGCATACCTGCCATTGTTTCCATATTTGAGCACCTCTTTAAAACATTAATAATATAAAATATTTTGCAGTTATTTACTGTCTGCTCGACTCTGTAATGAAATCAGATACTTTGAGAAATGGAATGTCCTGCTGCTTTCCGTTTTCCATGTTTTTTACGGCAGCTTCTTTTTTCTCCATCTCATTAGCACCGATAATCACCGTATATGCCGCATTATTTTTACCGGCTTGTTTCATTTGTCCTTTTATACTGCGATCCTGCAAATCAATTTCCGCAATAACACCTTTGTCACGAAGGTGTTGCTGTATCTTGATGCCTTCCACAATAGCATCTTCCCCTAGTGTCACAATATATACTTTCTTGCGATTTGCCGGTTCCGGAATCAGTTTTTGCATTTCCAGCGCAAGCAACAGTCTTTCAAGGCCCACAGCAAATCCTATTCCCGGTGTCGATGGACCACCCACATCCTCTACCAATCCATCATAACGACCACCGCCACATATCGCACTTTGGGCTCCCAATGGCGGATACTGAATTTCAAACGCAGTATTTGTATAATAGTCAAGCCCCCGCACTAAACGGGAATCAACTGAATAAGGAATCTCCAATGCTGCCAGATATCGTTTTACCGCCTCGAATTTTTTCTCGCACTCATCACAAAGATAATCTGTTATTTTCGGTGCACCAGCAGAGGCACGTCGGCAGCTATCTTCTTTGCAATCCAAGATGCGGAGTGGATTTTTATGAAGGCGAGCCTGGCAGTCATCACAAAGCTGATCTTCCTTTTCTTCAAAAAACTCTATTAATTTCTGTCTATATATGGGCCTGCATTTATAGTCTCCAATAGAATTAATATGAAGTTCCAATTCTTTAAGCCCGAGCGTTTTAAACAGCGTATAAGCGAGGTTTATTACTTCCGCATCTGCTGCTGGGGACGATGCTCCAAGAACTTCCACTCCAAACTGGTGGAATTCTCTATATCGCCCTGCCTGCGGACGATCATACCTGAACATTGATCCCATGTAAAACAGCTTATGTACCTGCTGATCCCCATACAATTTATGTTCAAGATAGGACCTGACTACGGCTGCGGTGTTCTCCGGCCGCAACGTAATTGATCGTCCTCCCCGGTCTTCAAACGTATACATTTCCTTTGCTACCACATCTGTAGTATCACCAATCCCACGAAGAAATAACTTTGTATCCTCAAACATAGGCGTTCTAATTTCACTATACCCATAGAGAGCACATAATTCCTTAATAACGGATTCTACATGATTCCATTTATAGATGTTATCAGGCAGAATATCCTGTGTACCTCTTAATGCCTGCAAGATCCTCAACACCTCTTTATTCTCATAAAAGAATACTTATCAAGTAATGCCTCAAAATTCAAGTGGGCATTAACGCAATAATTCTAACATTATATATATATATACGCAAATAAATCATTTATCAGTTTTATCATTTCTTTCACAATCAGCGCAGTAGCCATAAAATTTTAACTGATAATCGACAATAGCAAATCCATTTTCTTTTTTTATTTTTTCCAATATCATACTGACTTCCTCTGTTTCCCGGTTCTCTTTTTGTACCGATTTATTCAGGATATAATGAGCGCAAGAGAGTCAATATGCCTGCATGATTGACGAACGGCGAATTGGATTAATAAAGCATTTAAGGAGATGGAAAAATGTACACAGCAGACAGTAAACGTTATGAAACCATGCAGTATAACCGCTGCGGAGCAAGCGGTTTAAAACTTCCGATCGTATCTTTGGGATTATGGCATAATTTCGGTGATACCGGATGTTACGATAACATGAAGGCAATGTGCCGCACCGCATTCGACCACGGCATTACCCACTTCGATCTCGCTAACAATTACGGACCTGCTTACGGAAGCGCTGAGCGCAATTTCGGTCAGATTTTAAAAGATGATTTTCTGCCTTACCGTGACGAGCTTCTGATCAGCACGAAAGCAGGTTATGATATGTGGGAGGGGCCTTACGGCAACTGGGGAAGCCGCAAGTACCTGATTGCAAGTTTAGACCAGAGCTTAAAGAGACTTGGTCTTGAATATGTCGATATCTTCTACCATCACCGCATGGATCCGGAAACACCGCTTGAAGAGACAATGGGTGCACTTGATTCTATCGTAAAAAGCGGCAAGGCACTTTATGTCGGACTTTCTAACTATGACGGACCGACCTTAAAGAAGGCAGCGGCTATTTTGAATGACTTAAAATGTCCGTTCATCATCAACCAGAACCGTTATTCGATCTTTGACCGTACCATTGAAGAGAACGGCTTAAAGGAAACTGCCCATGACCTGAAAAAAGGTATCATTGCATTCTCTCCTTTAGCCCAGGGCATGCTGACCAACCGCTACTTAAACGGTATTCCAGCGGACAGCCGTATCGCAAAAGACGGACGGTTCTTACATGAATCTTCCTTAACACCGGAACGTCTCAGTCAGATCAAAGCATTAAATGAACTGGCAGGACAGCGCGGTCAGACACTCGCTGAAATGGCATTAAGCTGGATCTTAAAGGACGACCATGTGACAAGCGTACTGATCGGTGCTTCAAAACCGGAACAGATTTTAGACAATATCGGTATCATCGGACATACTTCTTTCTCCAAAGAAGAGCTGGATAAAATCGACGCCATCGTAAAATAGAAGGTAACAAAAAACCAGTTCCATCTGCGTCATACGCACATCATGGAACTGGTTTTTCATTTTGTTATTTTATCATTTCGCTTCCTTGAAGATGATCTCATTATCATAGGCAAGTCCTAATTTACTCTTTGCAGTATCTTCCACATACTGCTGGGACTTTGTATACGTCTCATAGCTGCTCAGCTGTTCTCCCCTTGCGGTTTCTTCCTCTAACTGTTTCTGAAGCGACGCCTCCTGCTGCATGTATTCCTGATCTTTCTGGTAAACTCTGATGATCTGGACAGACATTACCGCAACAAACGCAATGACGATCATTCCAATACAAAGCTTTCCTGCTCTGTTATTATTTTTTTTCCGACGTCCCCTACCTGCCATATCTGTTTCCTTCCATCTGATATACCGCTGTCCTGACTGTTTTTCACAAACGTCCCGTCAGGCT
>OHIC01000538.1_pt1 | contig 22527 bp, 20 predicted proteins | sample 1568171 | NCBI WGS metagenome assembly OHIC01 (sample SAMEA3879506, study PRJEB24766) | human gut metagenome | biome: human-associated habitat; feature: feces | place: USA | collected 1985/1987
TATTTTGGTGATATTGAGGCGTTCAAAGCATATTATGCGGAAAAGTATGGAAGTGCGGAAGTGGAAAAAGCTTTTCGCGGTCAGATAAACAAATTGAGGATAATGATTGTGTACTATCCGGAGATTAACGAGTATAATGGAGTGGAAAGCGTACAGGTTATCATTCGAAATTATCAGTAAAAGCTGGAGGATGGCATATGTTTGGTGGAAAAAAAGCAAAAGAACTGGAAGAGGAACTTCTGGCATTACAGGAAAAACAGAACCGTCTGCAGGAGCAGATTTCTAATATTGCAAAAGCAAAAGACAGCGCAGAAGAGACATTGGTACAGATGACGATCTCAAAAACGGAACTGGATGAGACAATCACGGCGGTTTCAGAGGAATTGGAACTGTTAAAGGAGTGTTCAGAGGCGAATTCAGGACAGACCGTACTGTTGAAACAGCAGCTTGCAAAAAAGAATGAACAGAATATCAGATTGCAGCAGGAAAAAGAAGCACTCTGCCAGCAAATGGAGGGTGAGCACGAGAAAATTGCAAAAGTTGTAGAGAAGAACAAGTACGTCACCACACCCATGAAGGAGATAGAATCGTTCTATGAGGCATATTGCCAGGAGAGAGAGTCTGTTGAAGAGGCGTTACAGAAACTGGCAGATATTTCACAGAATATGGGAGTTCTGGCACTCGGCGCAGCAATCGAGGCAGGACGCATGGGAGAAGACGGAAGAAAATTTGTGACAGCGGCAGAGGAAGTGCGTGTGAACGCAGAGCAGTATACTTCGGCGGTTGCGGATGTGCTTGCGAGGATCAGTGGTTTTGAGGAAACTGCCACAGAGGCGGAAAAACAGATTCATGCGTTAAATGATCTCTTAAAAGAAAATAACGGTTCTCTGGTGAAACTTCTGGAAGACAGGGACACAGAGGCAGTGGAAACGGATCATGAAAATGTGGAAGAAGAAACAAATATTGAAGAAATATTAGAAAGTCTCTGTCAGGGTGAAAATGAATTTTTCGAAGTGCAGAGCAGAGTGTTATCCAAAGCGGAAACACTGCGCCAGGAGTGGAAAGAGCACAAAGAATGTGCGGATGAATTAGAACGCAATGTGGAGGAAGTCCATCGTTTCGTCCAGACAGAATAAAGAAGCCACAGGTTTTAAAATATATCTAATTTATAATCATGGAAAAGAGAGGGGAAAAGTATGACAAAAGAGGAGAAGTTTACATTTTTATCAGCGGATGGCAAAACAACCATCCATGCAGTCAAATGGATTCCGGAAGATGGAAAGTATGAGGCAATTTTACAGATCACACATGGCATGATAGAGTTTGTAGAGCGCTACAGACCATTTGCTGATTTTTTAACTAAGAATGCTTTCATGGTGGTGGGACATGACCATTTAGGACATGGGGATTCCGTAGCATCCAAAGATGACTGGGGATATTTTGCGGAAAATCCGAGTGACACGGTGATCGCAGACATGCATACACTGCGCACAATGGTTCAGAAAGAAAATCCGGGTGTTCCTTATTTTATGATGGGACACAGTATGGGATCTTATATGCTTCGGAAATACCTCACCGTTTACAATGATGATTTAAGAGGGGCGATCATTATGGGAACCGGTTGTGTGCCGGACAATACGACCAAACTTGGAATCAGCGTGTGCAAATTTCTTGCAAAAATTTTTGGCTGGCATCACAGAAGCAAACTGGTAGAATCGCTGTCGTTTGGCGGACCATATAAGAAATATGATCTTTCCGGAAAAACACCTTCCAACAGCTGGCTTACAAAAGATGAGGATATTGTAAAATTCTATTATAACGAACCGCGGTGTACGTTCAAGTTTACATTAAATGGCTATCTGGGGCTGATGGAAGCGGTTCTCTACGATAATCAGTTGGAAAATGTGAAGAAAGTGCCAAACAAGCTTCCAATTTTTATTGTATCCGGTCAGGATGATCCGGTGGGAGATAATGGTGTCGGCGTGAAAAAAGTGTATGATCTATTCAAAGAGGCAGGTTCTCTGGACATTACATATAAGCTTTACGAAAATGACAGACATGAAATTTTAAATGAGACAGACCGCGATAAAGTGTATGCAGATCTTCTTGCATGGATGAGAGTGCGGATCGATACGTAAATAAAAAGAGAGGGAAAAAAAGTGAAGAGAAAGAGAATGACAAAGAGAATTGCAGCAATTATTTTAGCAGCAGTGATGATGATACCAACACATGTAACATCATTTGCAGCAGATGCTTCTGCGCAGAACACCGCAGGGCAGGAGGCAGGCAATGCCACATCCGGTGATTCCCAGACAACACAGTCGGAGAATCAGGCGGCAACGCAGAATGACAGCAGCACAACAGGTACAGATACCAATGCTGGTTCAACCGGAACTACAACTACACAAAACAGCTCTGCTTCAGATACGAAGAACAGCACAACAAATAATTCTGCTTCGGATGCACAGAGCAGCACAACAAATACTTCTGCTTCAGATGCACAGAACAGCACAACAAATAATTCTGCTTCAGATGCACAGAGCAGTACAACAACAAATTCCGACAGCACAAATACTTCCACCAGTGGCACAACCGATAATGTCACAGGCGGGGTAACGGTAGAGGATGATAAAAAATCCACAGAAAATGTGACTGGAGATGTCATTGTGGATGAGAATAACGATAAAGTTGAGATTAAGAAAGATGATAAACCTTATCTGGCACTCGGCGCAGATCTGTCTGATGACCAGAAAAATATCGTATTATCCCTTATGGGAATCGATCCTGCCAATCTTGCAAATTATAACGTGACTTACGTTACAAATGCACAGGAGCATCAGTATCTGGATTCCTATGTGGATTCTTCCAAAATTGGAAGCAAGTCATGGTCTTCTGTCGTGATCGTAAAACGTAAAAAAGGAAATGGATTAAACATTTCTACGAACAATATCACATACTGTACCGTTGGTATGTACAAAAATGCGCTGACAACTGCTGGAATTACAGATGCAGATATCATCGTTGCAGGTCCTAAGCCAATTTCCGGAACCGCTGCACTGGTTGGAATCTTTGAGGCATATGAGGCAATGACCGGGGAAGCAGTACAGGATAACGTTGTAGATGCAGCGTTAAATGAACTTGTTGTCACCGGAGAACTGGAAGCTTCCATTCAGGGTCTGACCGATCAGGAAGTGGAGGAGTTTATTGCTTACATCAAGTCACTGATCGCAGAAAAGGGACTGACTGACGAGAAGAGTATCAACGAAGCAATTGATGAAGCCTGTGATAAATATGGCGTCACTTTATCTGATGATGAGAGACAGAAAATCGTAGATCTTCTTTTGAAAATTACTTCTCTTGGAATTGATTTAAGTGGACTGGTGGATTACGCAGCCTCTCTCTACAATTCCTTTAAAAATGGAGGAAGCTCTTCCGGAATCATTGCATCTATTGGTAATTTCCTTGGAAATATCTTTAGTGCGATTGGGGAGTTCTTCAAAAATCTGTTTAAATAACCGGAGTTTTAACTGGCGTAGTGTCGCAGATTTTGTAGTACTTTTATAGGGATTGAAGGGCAGATATAAGCGTCATCTCACATGTCAGAATTTTATATGTAATGAAAAAGAAAAACGGCATAAACGAAATATTATGTTTCTGTTCGCTGGACATTCCGATAGGCTTCTGAGCAACAATCTTGAGAAGCAGTGCTTCCCAAGATTGTTAGAATCCTATCTCCATAGCTCACAAAGAAAATAATATTTGTTTATACCGTTTTTCTTTCATTTACGTTATGAATGACTTGTGAAAGGACGCTTATATATGCCCAATCAACGTTATGAATTGCGCTACAAAATCTGCGAGTTACGTTATGGAACTCCGGTTATGGGATGAGTGTCTATTTGGTAGTCGCAAAATTCAAGGTGTTCAATTCCTTGCAATTTATTATAGGAATTATTGGCAGAATTGTGAGTGGTTTATTTACCACATACATAGTACGTCTTGTAGATAAATTGACACAAAAATAACCGCCATAGTTAATAAGCGGTCGTTTTTGCGTTGATATTTAGTTTATATTAGCCAACACACCACATATTGACTCAAACCGTCTAACGGATACTTGCTTGTTATTTTTTATACCTACACATTTTAGCACATCAAAAATGTATTTGCAATAGTCTTAACGAAATAGAACAAACCTATTATGTAAAATGGACGGATATTGTTTTCGTTTTGCGTTAGGGAGAGTTTCATCTCCATAACACAACGAAATACAATATCCGTCCATTTCACATTCATGCTTTTGTAAGTATGTCAGACTGCAATATTTTGTTTATAATCTAAAAGTCTTTATATAAGAGAATAATATGTTGAATTTCTTTATATCTAAGACTATAATGAACATATATTCTTGATATATAAGAACAAGTCTTAGAAGTTAGGAAAAAGTGCAATTATGATCACATATATTTGTCACAATAAAAATGACAAAACAGGTGAGAATCTGCCATGTACAAATAATCGATGTGAGACAAGTATATGTCCTAGTTGTGGCGGACGGTCAGATGCCATTTCAGAGATTTTCTGGTGTCTAGAATGTCAGGTGCCGATTTACGAGAAGACTTGTCCGGTTTGTGGACAGGAAGGAAAAAAGCTGACCAGTGATGTAAGACCGGTATTTCCGGAAGAACGCCTGCTGTTAGAAATCATTTTGGAAAAGCCGTTTGCATTTGAAAAAGATTCTGTCTGGAACGGCAACGGAAATAATTATTTTGTAAATGGGAAAAAAATTAAATTTTCTGTCAAAGACCTGAAAAATAAGGATATAGATGCGATTCGGAAGCAATACGAAGAATTAAAAGCGCAGAATACTTATCAGTACTTTGAAGAACAGATGGAATGTTTTATTTTGTGCAATAAAGAACGATATAACCGGATTGTGGAAGAGGCGAAAAGCAGTTTGAATCCATTGATATTTTATTGGGAGAAAAAACATTTGCGGATTCACCGGAATCTACGGAACTGATCAATATTTTTTAACTAACACACAGACCAGTCATTTATTGATAGTACCTTTAATATACATGGCAAAATTGCCGAGACTTATCAAGATTGGGAATTTGTGCAGACAGCGTCTGCACAAATTCCGTGGTTCCATAATATTGTAATTTTGGAAAAAGTCAAAGACCTAGAAAATAGTAACAAAAAATTTCGTTTGACTTTTCCCAAAAAGAAAAATATAATAATTCCTGAACGAGTAGCAGACTAGCGTAAATCCAGTTATGTTACTCGTTTTTTTATTTTAAAGTTAATAGAAAGACATGAAAAAAGTGTGTAGCCTATCAGCGTAAGTCCAGCTTATTGTGATAGGAACACACTTTTTTTGTGCCGCAAAACAAGGAGGAAAAACAAGGAGGATGTATGTCAGAAAGTAACAAAATGAAGGAGATGCCGGTCAATAGGCTTATGGTGCAGATGGGAATACCGATGATCTTATCGATGGCATTGCAGGCGGTCTACAACATTGTGGACAGTGCCTTTGTTGGAAACATGAAGGTGGGAAGTGAAGCGGCGCTTAACGCACTGACACTGGTGTTCCCGGTACAGATGCTTATGGTGGCAGTAGGAATTGGAACGGGTGTCGGAACCAATGCGCTTCTCGCAAGGACACTCGGACAGGGAAATGCCAAAAAAGCTGCAAAAGTGGCGGGCAACAGTTTATTTCTCGGAGTAATTATTTATGTGGTATGTTTCTTATTTGGAATTTTTGGAGTAAGAGCATACATTTCATCACAGACCATTGATCCGGAAGTGATTTCAATGGGAATGAGTTATTTAAGAATATGCTGTGTGGTTTCATTTGGAATCATTTTCTTCTCATTATTTGAAAAATTATTACAGGCGACCGGACGTTCCCTTTATTCTACGATCGGTCAGGTGGTAGGTGCGGTCGTAAATATAATTCTAGATCCGGTCATGATTTACGGTATCGGACCGGTTCCTGAAATGGGCGTGGAGGGTGCAGCCTATGCTACTGTAATTGGTCAGGTCGCATCGGCAGCATTATTATTTATTTTTCATATGAAATTAAATAAAGAGTTTGAACATGGTGTGGGATACATGAAGCCTGATACCGGAATTATAAAAGAAATCTATGCGATCGGTCTTCCGGCGATCATTGCACAGGCATTGATGTCTATCATGGTTTATGTGATGAATCTGATCTTAAAATTCAGTCCTTCTGCACAGACCGCATATGGATTGTTCTATAAAGTGCAGCAGTTTGTATTGTTCCTCGCATTTGGACTCAGGGATGCGATCACACCGATCATTGCGTTTGCCTACGGAATGCACAGCAAAAAGAGGATTCAGGACGGAATCAGGTATGGACTGATTTATACGATCGTACTTATGGTCGTTGGTGTGGCAATCACAGAAATTATCCCGGGTGCTTTTGCGACGTTATTTAATGCGGGACAATCCAGAGAGTATTTCATTGGAGCGATGAGAATCATCTCCATCAGCTTCATTTTTGCGGGAATCAATGTGGCATATCAGGGAATTTATCAGGCACTGGACGGTGGTATGGAATCACTTGTGATCTCGCTGCTCAGACAGCTTATAATTATATTACCGCTAGCCGGTATTTTCTCTGTTTTTGTCAGAAACGGTCAGATGGGAGTTTCGTTGATCTGGTGGGCATTTCCAATCACCGAGCTTACCGCATGTCTGGTGGGATATGTATTGTTGAAGAGGATCAGAAAAAACAAGGTAGAAAGTTTAAGTTAAGGAGGAGTCAGTTATGGAAAAGAGAATCATAACGATCAGCAGAGAGTTTGGAAGCGGCGGCCGCTTTATCGGTGAAGAAGTGGCAAAGAAACTTGGGATTTCCTATTATGACAAGGATATCATCGGACAGATTGCGGAGCAGTCAGGATTTTCACCGGAATATATCCGTGAAAATGCGGAATTGTCTCCGAAGAAAGGCTTATTTGCCTATGCATTTTCCGGACGTGATATCACAGGAAAATCCGTGGAAGATATGGTGTATGAAGCACAGAGAAACGTGATCCTGAAAATTGCGGAAAAAGAAAGCTGTGTGATCATAGGAAGAAATGCGGATTTTATCTTAAAAGACCGGGAGGATGTGCTGAATGTTTTTATACACGGGGATATGCCGGAAAAAGTGCAGCGTATCTGTAAACTATACAATGTCGCAGAAGCTGATGCTGCAAAAATGATAACCGAAACAGATAAAAGGCGTAGAACAAACTATAATTTTTACACAGACCAGAAATGGGGAATGGCAAAAAATTATACATTATCTTTGAACAGCTCGCAGCTTGGATATGAAAGGTGTGGGGAAATCATTATGGAGTGCGTAAAATAGAGAATAGTATGGATCAATAAAAAAAAACTGGTTTTTGAGGTGTCCCCTCAAAAACCAGTTCTTTTTTTATGATGTCTGAAATTCTGTTAAATTAACACTTCTCAGGTTCCGGATAATCAACCCCGAAAGTTTCAACTGTCACGGTTTTCATTACCTGTGGCTGTAACGGACGGTCAGAGTAATCAGTTGCTGTTTCCGCAATTTTATTGACAACATCCATACCCTCGATCACTTTACCGAATGCAGCATAAGCGCCGTCTAAGTGTGGAGAGTTCTTGTGCATGATGAAAAACTGGGAACCGGCAGAATCCGGGATCATAGTTCTTGCCATGGATAAAACACCTTCAGAATGTTTTAAGTCATTTTTGAAACCGTTCTGGGAAAATTCTCCTTTGATTTCATAGCCCGGGCCACCCATTCCGGTTCCGTCCGGGTCGCCGCCCTGGATCATAAAACCGTTGATGACACGGTGGAAGATGACACCGTCATAAAAACCTTTTTTTACTAAACTGATAAAGTTGTTTACAGTATTTGGTGCGATTTCAGGATAAAGCTCTGCTTTCATGATATCGCCGTTTTCCATCTCGATTGTAACAATTGGATTTGACATAATAATTGATTCCTTTCATTGAATATGATATCGTAATTTTTCATATACACACCATATTGTAACGAAAAAATATGTTTTCGTAAAGATAAAACGCAAAAAATCAGATCGTTGTATTCTGAAAGCAGACTCTGATCTTTTGTACAATGCCGGCATCAATAAAGCCTTTGTCTGCCATATCATCGAGAATATCGCAGGTTTTTTCATGCGAAAAACCCTGTTTATAAGGGCGACTTTCGGTGAGTGCCTGATAAATGTCGATACACGCCATAATGCGTTCCGGCTCGTTTAATTCGGCGGCAGTTTTGCCGAAAGGATAGCCTTTTCCGTTCAGTTTTTCGTGGTGGAATGCTGCCCAGTCACGGATGTCTTCAAAATCGTTGATATTGGACAGAATCAGATAAGTATATCCTGCATGGTTTTTCATTTTTGAAAATTCTTCATCGGTCAGCTTATCCGGTTTTTCCAGAATATCATTGTCGATTGCCATTTTGCCGATATCATGAAGTGCGCCGGCCAGATACATTTTCTGAACCTGTGTGGGATCGTAGCCGTTGTACGCTGCAAATGCGGCGGCTTTCTCTGCAACACCAATGGAGTGTCTGCTTGTAAAAGAAGATTTATAGTCGACGATCTGCGCAAAAAAGTCGGCGATATTTTTGCAGGTTTCCCAGTCAAAGGTCTGTTTTTCCCTTGGAACGATCTCCCAGAGCTTCGTTTCAAAGGAGTCATCCTTGAAAGCTGCAAATTCGTTTTCTGAAAATATATGGAAAAAAGCATCCACACTTGCGGCGTCAAAAAGTTTATCCGTATGCCGGATCAGGTACTGTTTTACCATATCCCATCTCTGTGTTTCAAATGCACCGCTGTGCCCGATGATATCCACCACATCGGCAAGGTGGATAATGCGCGCAGACAGAGGAACTTCATCCCATTTTTTGTGAAATGGTCCGGTGCCGTCCGCGTGCTCATGATGGTATAGGATTGCATTGGTAACGTCAGTTTTAAAAGGGATTTTTACAAGATTCTGTTCGCCGTAGATGCAATGCAGGTTCGTAGTGTTTGCCACAAGGTCAGCGGTCAGGTCTGCCGCGGAATGCTCCTGCAATTCCTCGGAAATATATTGTGTGAGGGCGTTGTCGTGCAGCAGAGCGCAGATTGCGAGATCCTGCAGGGCATCCTCCGGCAGATCAAAATACTGCCCCATGCGCACACTGATATAAGCCACTCGTTTTCCGTGTTTATTTTTAATGTTTACCAGTTCTGCCTCGATGCAGTCGAGAGCATAGGAACAGGCACTGATCAAACCGATAATATCTATCTCCATGATTTATTTTAATGAAATCGCACTGCATACAAAGCGATGCCTTGCGATTTCATAACCTCCTTAAATTAGTAATAATTCCTATTATTGAATTATAGAATCAGTTACCCCTATTGTCAATATGTTACAGTTCGCAGCCCCATATAAAGTTTTGCTTCGCAAAAGGGGGCTGCTCACACACGCATCACGTTCATACGCACCTGAACAGCATGGTGTTCAGGTGCTGAGTGAACAGTAACGTCAATATTCGTTACAGTATTCATATGACCATGATTAGTTTTAGCAGGAATAGCAGAAGTTTCATATTTATAGGAAGTATATCGAAAAACTTCCTTGTAAATTTTTTTGTTTTATGGTTTGATAAGTACAGAAAAAGAGTATCGGAGAACAAAGGAGAGAAAAAGTATGCCAGTTTTTGATTTCAGCAGCGCTTCAGAGGAAAAAGAAGCGTTTGTATGTACATATACTGCATTTACATCAGACAGTTCCGAAAAAACACCGGACAATCCGATCCTGGTGTTAGACAATCAGCAAAAACAGTGGAGCCATCATTCCACCGGAGTATTTTGCAACCAGAGCCAGTGGACAGCATTTGAGTTTAAGGAGGAGGACGAGACATTCCGTTCCAATATCCTGCGGATCGATGCACGTTTTGTGAATCTGATCAAATGGCTTGGGGAGAACCGTATCAACGTTCTTTTGTCCGGGGAAAACAGGGCGGACGGCTATGCCGTGTACAAGATCAGGGAAAATGCTTTTCACGGTGGAACGAAACTCTCTGCGGCGGATGGATTTTTACAGTATGTGATGGAACGCCTTTTATCGAGCAGTGCACCGGAGCAGGAGGATGAGGACGAAGAGTTAGACGAGAGCGGCGACAGCATGAAGCTTACCAGTATCCAGAGTATTTCGGATTTCTTAAACTGCGCAGGAAGAACCATGCCGGACAATATCAGACTGTGGGCGAGAAGAAATTTAGCAGTTGCACGTTCCAGCGAAGTGTCTGCCGAGGAACGCCGCCACGCGCAGCGTGCACTTTCCATTATGACGAATATCCAGTGGAAAAATAATTATTTTGAAGCAATCGATCCGGTGGAGGCGCGCAGGATTTTAGATGAAGAACTATACGGAATGGAAAAAGTAAAACAGCGTATCATGGAGACTATCATCCAGATCAACCGCACACACACACTTCCAGCGTATGGACTTCTGCTTGTCGGACCGGCAGGAACCGGAAAATCGCAGATTGCCTATGCGGTGGCAAGAATTTTAAAACTGCCGTGGACGACACTCGATATGAGTTCCATCAATGACCCGGAGCAGTTGACCGGAAGCTCCCGTATCTACGGAAATGCGAAGCCTGGTATTATTATGGATGCATTTTCCATGGCTGGCGAGTCGAACCTTGTATTCATCATCAACGAGCTTGATAAGGCTGCATCCGGAAAAGGAAACGGCAATCCGGCGGACGTACTTCTTACCTTATTAGATAATCTTGGATTTACAGACAACTATATGGAATGTATGATTCCGACCGGCGGTGTCTATCCGATTGCAACTGCCAATGTAAAAGAAGATATCAGCGCCCCGCTGATGTCACGTTTTGCAGTGATCGATATCCCGGATTATACGCAGGAAGAGAAAAAAATCATTTTCTCCAAATTTGCACTGCCAAAAGTATTAAAGAGAATCGGATTGCTGCAGGGCGAGATCGTTCTGACCGGGGAGGGACTGGATGAACTGATCGAGCAGTATAAGAATACATCGGGAATCCGTGATCTGGAGCAGGCGGCAGAGCACCTAGCAGCCAATGCACTGTATCAGATTGAAGTAGACCATGTAAAACAGGTTGTGTTTGATGCGGAAATGGTAAAAAAATTATTTGCGTAAAAAACAAAATATAAGAAAGGTAAAAAGACCACTTCATGAAATTTTTCGTGAGGTGGTCTTTTACTGTCCGAATTAATGGACAGAAAATATGGATAATGGGAAGCAGCAAGAGGGCAAAATGACGGAAAGTGAGGAGCATGGCAGATGAAAACGGAATATCAGATTATTGCGGTAGACTTTGACGGAACACTTTGTACGGACTGCTTCCCAAAGATCGGACAGCCGAATACAGCACTGATCGAACTGCTGAAAGGATTGAGAAGGCAGGGACGCCAGATTATTTTGTGGACGTGCCGCTGTGGAAATCAGTTAGAGGAAGCAGTGGAATGGTGCAGGAAGTGGGAACTGGAATTTGATGCAGTGAATGAGAATCTGCCGGAGATTATCGAAAGGTACGGATCAGACGGAAGAAAGATTTATGCGGATGTTTATATTGATGACAAAAGCTGTTTTCCATGGGAGGTAAAAAAGGATGAGAAAGTTGGATTATGAATTTATTTTTACATGCGGTATTGTTGCATTTATCGCAGCGCTTGGAATGGTAGCTGGCATTGTTGTGCTGGCTGGGGCAAAGATTTATGTTTATAACCTGCCTTTGATCGTGGGAAGCTTTCTGGCTATCGGAGGACTCTTGTGGGGATTATTGTTAGTTTTGAACAATGATAAGGTGGAAAAAAGGACAAAACATCGTTACTGCTCAGACAGTATCTGAGCACTTTGCTGTATCATACATATCAGTTACTATATTTACCAGATTAAGGTTGACGCTCTATCGTGAATTAAATATAATAAACTTGATTTACTGTGCCTTTTTAGGGGAATACCGAAGGCATCTGGAGGAAAAATGAGAAGAAACCTTAATATAAAACAGAGAAAATGGCGGAGCTTTATCTTTGCAACGATTTTTGGTGTGACAGCAGCGACTGCGGTCATTACGGTAAAACCGTTGGAAAGTTATGCGTATACGGAGACGGCGGGTGTTTTGAATGATGGACCGGTACAGATGCGAAAGACTCCGGTAGATGGGGACAAGATCACATCTTTAGCTGCGGGTACAGCAGTCCGTGTGATAGATGAAGTGGATGGCTCCGATGGAATGAAATGGTACAAGGTACAGATTTCCTATAATGGAATGGCATCCACCGGATATATCCGGTCAGATTTTATCACGCTTTCAACAGAAGATACCTCTTCCGGAAGTACGATCACAGATAATTCAGCACAGGGTGCAGCCGGAGTTGTCACCAACACGAACGGCAATGTCTATGTGAGGACAGGTGCGAGCACGGCATATTCTCCGGTCACGACGGTAAAAAGAGATCAGACAGTCAATGTACTCGGACAGACAACCACAAATGGAACTGTGTGGTACAATGTGACATTTAATAAGAATGGTGTGGATTATGCAGGTTGGATCTGCGGAACCTATCTGGCAGTAACCGGACAGACTTCTGCGGATGGATCGCAGGGAGACACCACAACGGTGACGGATGAAGAATATGTTGCATCGTTAAAATCAGCAGGATTTCCGGACAGCTATTGTAACTCACTTCTGGCATTGCACCAGAAGTATCCAGACTGGCAGTTCGTTCCGGTACAGACAGGACTAGACTGGAATACCGTCATTGCAAATGAGAGTGTTGTCGGAAGGAATCTGGTGCAGAGTTCTTCCAATGATGCGAGAAAGTCAACGGAGACGGGGGCTTATGACTGGGCGACCAACAAATGGTATGGTTATGACGGAGCAGGCTGGGTAAGTGCCTCCTCCAATTACATAGCATATTGCATGGATCCGAGAAATTACCTGAATGACACGTATATTTTTCAGTTTGAAACGTTAGAATATGCGCCATATCAGAACGTGACAGGAGTTGGAAATATTCTGTCAGGCAGTTTCATGAGTGGAAACTATAGCGATACAGACGGAGCATCGCGAAGCTATGCAGATACTTTCATGGAAGTGGGACAGAACTTGAGTGTCAGTCCTTATCATCTGGCTGCAAGATGTAAGCAGGAGCAGGGAAATAAGGGGACAAGTCCTTTGATCTCTGGCAATTACTCTGGCTATAATGGATATTACAATTACTTTAATATCGGAGCATATACGACATCGTCTGCGTCTGCGACGGTCAACGGATTGATTTATGCGAAAAATAACGACTGGAATTCTATTTATAAATCAATTAATGGTGGAGCTGGTATCGTTGGAAATAATTATGTGAAAAAAGGGCAGAACACCTTATATTTCCAGAAATTTAATGTGGTGAATATGAACAGCATATACTCACATCAGTACATGACAAATGTGCAGGCGGCAATGTCAGAAGGAAAAACAATGAGCACGGCTTATGCGGATAAATCACAGGGATTTATATTCCGTATTCCGGTGTATAGCAATATGCCGGAGTCAGCAGTGACGTTTTCAGACAGTGGTAATCCGAATAACTGGCTCTCTTCTCTCAGCGTAAGCGGATATGGACTGACACCGTCTTTCCAGGGAGCAGTAACCGATTATTCCGTGATCGTTGGAACCGAGGTAAGCTCGATCAATGTAGGTGCTTCGGCAGTTGCACCGAAAGCGGGAGTTTCCGGGGCGGGAACTTATGCATTGAATTATGGAAATAATGCGATCAACGTAACTTGTGTGTCACAGAGCGGTTCGGCAAAAACCTACACGATCAATGTGGTAAGACAGCAGCCGGCAGCAGACAATACCCAGACACCGGAAAGTGGTGGAACAACGGTTGCGGACGGCGTATCCGTTTCTACCTCCTATAAACTGGGAGATACCGTGATCACAGGTATTACACCGGGAACAGGCGCTTCTTCTGTACTTGCCAATATCTCAGCGGGAAGCGGCACGGTCAAAGTGCTGAAAGCAGATGGCACAGAAAATACCGGTGCAGTCGGAACAGGTAATAAAATTGCAGTATATGCAAATGGAACACTGGTGAAGCAGTATGACGTTGTCATTTACGGTGACATCAATGGAGATGGAAAAATCTCTGTGGTCGATCTGGTCATGATGCAGAAACAGATTCTTGGAACATCACAGCTTTCTGGTGCGTATGCAGCGGCTGCGGATATAAGCAGAGATGGAAAAGTTTCCGTAAAAGACCTTGTGCTTTTGCAGAAACATATTATAAATGCAGCACAGATTGAACAGTAATAGGGCTGTGTGGATAGAAAGAGTTATTTTAGTGAGAAAATACAATTTTCACACATAAGAATGGAGAGTAAAATGAAAAAGAAATTAGGTGTGATCATTACACTGTTAACATTATGCATCTGCCTTATGACACCGCAGATGCATGCCAAGGCGGCTTCCGGAAAAACAACGATCGCTGTGTCTGCCGGTTCCCTGAATATCGGACAGACTGTGACGGTAACGGCAAAAGCATTAAGTGCATCCGGGGACAGTGCATATGCCAATATGGTTTTGACCTATGATGCCGGCATTCTGGAGTTTGTGAGCTGTAATGCAACTTATGGCGGTGGCGGCGGAAGTATTTCGGTAGCGAGTGACAGCTTCAGTGTGACATTAAAAGCAATTGCTGCAGGGAAAGCATCCATATCCCTTTCTGCTACAGATGGAGTTATTTTCAGCACCGCGGAAGAATTGGATTCCATGGCAGGCAGCAGCACTTCTGTAACGGTCAAAAACGAAGCAGCTGGTGGAAACAGCACGAACAATGGAAGCTCCGGCAGCAATGGAAATGCGGGAAATGGAAGCAGTTCTGGCACAGGAAGTAACAACAATACTGGAAGTAATACGAATACGGCAGCTTTATCCGCAGATAATTCCTTAAAAGCACTGACAATCTCGCCGGGAACATTGTCTCCGGCTTTTAAGGGAAGCACAACAAAGTATACGGCAGCTGTGGATAATTCTGTGACAAGTATTGCAGTGAGTGCAACACCGGTCAATGAAAAGGCAACCGTTGAATCGGTTACCGGAAACACGAATCTTGCCGTCGGAGCGAATGTTGTGAAGATTGTTGTAAAGGCAGAAAACGGAACAACAGCCACTTATAAAATCACTGTGACAAGACAGGCAGCAGGAACCACCGGAAGTGAGACGACAACTACAGGCGGTGAAAACGGAGACGACGGAAATGGTGACAGCGAGACTCCAGAAGATACTGAGGAAGTGGACACAACGGAAACTCCGGTATCAGCGGCAGATGTTGTGATCAATAACACGACCTACCATATCGCAGACAATTTTACAGAGGAACAGATTCCGGCTGATTTTACAGAAGCAACAGTTAATTTCCGTGGAACGGAATGCAGAGGTCTGACGTTTGACAAAGGAACAATTTCTCTGATCTATCTGGAAACAGACAATGTGGACGCAACGACCGGCAGATTCTTTATTTATGATGAGACCAGGGATGTTGTCTATGATTTTATGAAGTTTACTGCAGGTGAGAGCAGTTATGTGATTCCACTTTTGGCACCGCTTGATTCGGTACTGCCGGAGAGTTATGTGCAGGTGTCCCTGCAAATGCCGGAAAATACCGTGATGACCGCTTACCAGCTTCCGGTAGAGGATGGAGAGGAAGCATCTGATTTCTATATCTTTTATGGAGTGAACCAGGATGGAACCGAAGGCTGGTATCAGTATGATGCAGCAGAAGGCACTTACCAGCGTGTGAACGGAAATATTACAGAGACAGCGGATTCTTCTTCGGATGATCTTGCAGCATTGCAGAGCCAGTATGATGAACTCTCAAAGAAATATAAAGATGCAAAATCCTTTTCCAGAAACATGATCGCTGTGCTTATTTTTGTATTGGCAATCGCAGTTGTGATCATACTGAATATCATGCTCTTTGGCAGGAAGAAAAAAGGAAAAGACGAACTCTTAGAGGACGATAACGTCGAACTAGAAGATGCAGAGTATGACGAAGATATAGATGAGGATGAAGTAGAAGACACCGAAACTGATAAAAAGCCTCTCTTTGGAAAATTCCATGGATTCCGCAAAAAAGAGGATGATTCTCTGCTGGATGAGGGTGATGAAATCAGTCAGGAGAAGACGATTGACTTGGTATTAGATGAACCGTCACAGAAAAAAACGAAAAAAGCAGAAAAAATAGAATCAGAAAGAGCAAAAGTAAAAGAAACAAAAGATGCAGAGGACGACGATTACTTTGATGATGAGGAAGAGTACATCGAGGAAGATCATCCAATCAACAGGGCTTACCGCGAATGGAATGATTATGAGGATGAAATTCCAGCTCCAGTGAAAAAAACAGTGACAGAACAAACATCTGAGCAAAAATCGTCCGAAGAGGATCAGAAAACCCAGCCAGAAAAAAATGAAACTTCTGTGAAAAAAGAAAAAGGATTGGAAGTTTTCGACCTAAATGATTTATAACATAAACAATTTCCGCACATAAAATTCGGCTATGCACCTTGAAAATTCAATAGCGGGCAGTCCAATTCATGCCGGGAGAATGGATGGAATCAAGACTCCAAGTCTATGACAGATTTGGAGTTTTTCTTCTTTTGTGCAATTTCCAAATATAAAAATGGATTGTATAAAAGAAATGGGTAAGCTATAATATGGGTGTGGTCAGATGCCTTTTGGGGATGACTATATCTGTTACAAAAAGGAGGAAGACCAGTGAATACAGAATTGAAAAATGCAGTGAAAGCAACAGACTCAAAAGCACAGTATGATACGAGTGCAAAGCGTCTGTTAGGACAGAAAAGCATACTGGCACATATACTGGTAAAAACAGTTGATGAGTTTAAGGGTATGAATCCCAAGGATGTGGTCGACTGCATTGAGGGAACACCACATATCAGTACAGTACCGGTAGAGCCTGGACTCACAAATGCGGTCAGCGAAAAAAATGGTGAAAGGCTGGTCGGTTTCAACACAGAAAATGAAGAAATCAATGAAGGTCTGGTAAGATTTGATATCGTTTTCTATGTGCGTATGAGAGACGGATTGTCACAGATGATTATAAATGTAGAAGCACAGAAAGACAATCCTACGGGATACGAAATCTTAAATCGGGCAATCTTTTATGTGAGCAGACTGATCTCATCACAAAAAGAACGTGATTTTGAGAATTCCAGCTACGATGACATTAAGCGTGTATATTCGATCTGGGTATGTATGAACATGGAAAAGAGCAGCATGAGCCATGTGCATCTCACCAAGGAAGATTTGATCGGTTTCTATGAATGGAAGGGAGATCTTGATCTGCTGAATATCGTCATGCTTGGATTGGCAAAGAATCTGCCGGAACATGATGAGACATATGAACTGCACCGTCTGTTATGTGCGCTGCTGTCACAGGAACTTACAATAGATGAAAAACTAAACATAATTGGAAATGAATACGATATTCCTATTGAGGAGAACTTCAGGAAGGATGTGAGCGTTATGTGTAACTTGAGTCAGGGAATAAAAGAAGATGGTATTGCGATTGGAGAGGCAAGAAAAGAAGAAAAAATTATTCTTAATATGCATAACAATGGTTTTACTGTAGAGCAGATTGCTATGGCTACAGATAAAAACGTAGAAGAAGTGAAAGCGATTATTGCAGGGAAGGAACCTGCACTTGCATAAAGTTATGTAAGAAATAGAGAGCCTTTGAGTTTAAACAACTTGGAGGCTCCTGTTATATAAAGATTTGGGAAATAATGGATATTGTTGAATTATCTGATGATAAAAAGGCAATGGTGCTATGAAAAATGCAGAACGTTGACTATACCGTGAGTGATTGTGCAGAAGTACTGCTAAAAATAAGCTGGAAGGTTGCCCTTTTTGATTCCTCAAGATGTGCTGACATCTGTTTAGCAGCTTCTTGCCAGTCGTTGCGCAGGCATGCCCGGATAATGTCAAGATGTTCCTGAAAAGTGTCGTCTAATCGTTTCTCGGAAATATTCCCGGTCATATAGCGGAAACGTTCTGCCTGTGTCTGTATCATATTGTAGTTTTGATGGATATAAGTGTTTGGACACGCATCGACAACGAAGTTGTGAAATTCCGTATCTAATTCGTAAAAATAATCATTATTATTATGAAAGGCGGTACAGCCCCGATCATGGATGTGATCGGATATGGGGACGCTGTTGTGACAAAGGGATTAAATATGCTTTATGGACCTGGAAACGATCTTGTATCAGCAACGGCGATGACAGCAGCAGGAGCGCACCTGATCCTGTTCACAACAGGACGCGGTACACCATTCGGAGCGCCGGCTCCGACATTGAAGCTGTCCACGAACAGCCGGCTTGCGGAAAATAAAAAAGGATGGATCGATTTTGATGCAGGTCCGATCGTTGAAGGAGAATCCATTGACGATGCAGCAAAACGTCTGTTGCAGCTGGTGATCGAAGTTGCCAATGGAAAAGAAACACAGACTGAGAAGCGTGGATACAGAAGCATTTCCATTTTTAAGGATGGGGTTGTTTTGTAAAAGGAATCTTAATAAGCAGGGATATCATTCCAGAAAACAGGGGTACACAATGTGTGTCCTGCAATCTTGGAATATCCCTGCTTTATTTTGCTTTTTAGTAAAAGGTCTGTTATGATTAAAATAATAATATGTTTTAAGCAAAATTTATTGATGTGATGGCAGAGGAACGGATCAATCAGAGAATTGTCGATTATACATAGAAAAAAGAGGAATCCACATGATAACAACAGTTTTATTAGATTTAGATGATACCATTCTTGATTTCCACAAGGCAGAAAAGGAAGCGCTGAAAAAAGCACTGCAAAAAGTTGGAGTGGAGCCAACAGAAAAATTGCTGGCGAGGTACAGTGAGATCAATCAGGCACAATGGAAAAAGTTAGAACTCGGTGAGTTGACGCAGGAGGAAGTGAAAATAAGCCGTTACCGGATCTTTTTTGAAGAATATGGGATAACAGCTTCGCCGGAAGAAACTGCGAAATGTTACGAGCAGAATCTTGCATATGAACACGAAAAAGTGGACGGCGCGCTTGAACTTTTACAGGAATTGCACGGTAAGTACAGACTGTATGCCGCATCCAATGGAACTTACGAAGTGCAGAAGGCGTATTGAGGAATCTGGGATTAAACCATATTTTGAGGACTTTTTTATTTCAAAAAAAATCGGGTATCATAAACCGGACAAAAAATTTTTCGACTATTGTTTTGCACATATTCCTGATTTTAAGCTGGAAGAGAGTGTCATTGTGGGCGACAGCTTATCCTCAGATATCCTTGGTGGAAAAAATGCCGGACTGACTACAATCTGGTATCAGAGAGACAGAAATATAACAGATCATGGAGAAATCCATCCGGATTACCGCATTTTTGAATTGAGCGAATTGCCGGATTTATTAAAAAAATTAAAATAGCACATAAAGCTGCATGAATTGCAAAGAGTTATAAGGTATGTATACTGAATGTGTAGATTGTCATAAATACAAAATGCAGCAACAGAAATAAATGGAATAAATCGCAGTAATGTGCTAAAATAAGAGAAATCATGGTTCGAATTGAAAATATGGAATGTCAGCAATCACAAAATAGAAAATCATTACGAACCATATTTTTGACATTGGGCAGCAGGAAAGGATATTTTTATTATGGAAGAAAAGACAACAATGGAAATTACAAACGATAGATTAGAGGAGGCAATCAAAGATTACGCAGCAGACCGGACAAAAGAAAAGCTTACAGCAGTCTTAAATCTGCTTCGTCCGACAAAACTGTTAGTTCCGGCAATGTTAAAAGCACCGGATCAGCCAACTCCCTGCTTTTTAAAGAGTGGTACCGGCGAACAGTATTTTGTAGTGTACACCTCCAAAGAGCAGATGGCAAATGCACCAAAAAGCCAGGCACTCTTAAGCATGCCATTCCCGGCATGCAACAGCGTTGCCGTAAAACCGGAATTGAATTTAAGCGGAATGGTCATCAATCCATTTACCGATAATCTGGTATTGAAGATTGAACTGATCCAGAAACTGCATGAGGCAGATGAGAAAATGGCAAAACAGCCAAAACAGATCAAAATGACACCACAGCAGTTTCAGGCATTTGTGAAAAATCAGACAGAATTTTCTGTGATTCCAAAGCGCTTATATACAGAAAAAGCGGAATTCGTGCAAAAACTCTGTGATGAGAAAGAGGCATTCGTCAATGAGCTTTTTGCGGCAGCATTCAAAGAGCCAAAACTTTATCCGTATACAGAGGATGATTATTCTGTTATGGCATTGGATATTTCAGAGGATCTGACACTTATCCGCGTGGATCTTCCGGATAAAGGATTAGTGACGCCACTTTGCTACAGAATCTATATTACATATAATCCATTAAAGGATGAAGCGCATTATTATACGATCGAGATGACAAAAGAGAAGGATGTAAGACTTCTCGGCGGCGTGACAGAGGATGCAAAACACGTCAGCTATGGAAATGCACCGGTGGAGGGCGCAGAGCTTCAGGAGATCATGAATCTCGCAAAAAATCCTGGGGAACTGACAAGTTAATTTGAAGTTTGGATTTGAACTGCCACCTGCAGGTTGTGTTATGGATTTTCACAGCCTGCAAGCGGCAGTTTTTAAGTGAAACGCTAATTAATGCATGATGATATCCGCATATTGTCCGCGTACTACGGAGAGCAGTGCATCCGGATTGACGGTAATGGAGGTTCCGATACGTCCACCGCTGATATAGATTTTGTCAAAATTTCTGGCGCTGTCATGAAGAACGGTAGGAAACTGTTTTTTCATGCCAAGGGGAGTGCATCCACCACGTACATAACCGGTAATGGCTGTGATATCTTTTACGTGGATCATTTCTACGGATTTTTCACCGACTGTTTTTGCGGCAACTTTCAGATCAACTTCCTCTGCAATCGGCAGTACAAAAACATAATATTGTTTACTTTTTCCCTGCATGACAAGTGTTTTAAAAGACTGCTCCACAGGAGCTCCGGTGGCTTCGGCTGTGTGAAGCCCATCGATGAATTCGTCACATTCATAATTGATAATTTCATAAGGTATTTTATTTTTGTCAAGAATGCGCATGGCATTCGTCTTTACTTCTTTTCCCATGGTAATTTATTTCCTTTCAGATTGATTTGCAAATTATGAAAATTCTTTCCACTGTAGTCTAATCAAGACATGTTTGTATGTCAAGAAATTAACGATTTTTTTATCTTTTTATACTTCTTTCATAAGCTGTATATTTACCGAGACCCAAAAGAATGGTATGATATTCGTTATAAAAGAAACAGCAATGACAAAAATTTTTGTTAAAGAGAGAGGATAGAAAAATGAAAGAGACATTAAAAAGAATAAAAGCGGATGTCATTTTATCAGCGTTATTGTGTGTAGCACTTGGAGTAGTTTTGATCATCTGGTCAGATGAGACAATTAGTGCAATCTGTATGCTGCTTGCATTTGGCTTAATTGTTATGGGTATTGTAAATCTTGTGGGATATTTTACAAATCACAGACTGACATCTTTTAACGGAATGCTTGGTCTGATCCTGGTTTTAGTAGGCATCTGGCTGTTTGCAAGACCGGAGTACATCGCTATGATCATTCCAATCGTTATCGGTGTTATGCTGGCAGTCCATGGAATCAGCGATATCAAAATGGCTTTTGAGACAAAGGCAAACGGTTATGAGAAGTGGTGGAGTCCAATGATCCTTGGAATTATCAGTCTTGCACTCGGCATTATCTGTATCGTAAATGCATTTGGGGTTGTGAGCCTTGCAATGAAATTTATCGGAGTCGCATTGATCTATGATGGAATCTCTGATCTGTGGATTGTTTCAAGAACCGCAAAAGCTGCAAAGGCTATGAAGCAGGAGGCGGATGCGCTTGACGTAGACTACAAAGAAGTGGATGATTAAACCGGAGTTTCACGGGCGTAGTGCTGCAGATTCTGTAGTGCTTTCTTAGGGCTTGAAGGGCAGATATAAGCGTCCTCTCACAAGTCGTGATTTTATAGGTTTATAAAAAGAAAAACGGTACAGACGAAATATGATATTCCTGTTCGCCGGGCATTTCGTCTGCACCGTTTTTCTTTTATTTACGCTGTGAATGACTTGTGGGAGGACGCTTATACATGCCCAATCAACGCTATGAATTGCACTACAGAATCTGCCAATTTACGTTATGGAACTCACGGTTATGAGATGGATGCCTATGAGGGAATGGCAAAAATTATAGATGATGTAAAAGTTGCGGTCTGTCCAGAGTGTGGTAATATAGAAATGTATTTAGAGAATTTAACTAATTTGAAAGATTAAGCGATAACTTCCAGATGATAAAGCAGAAGTATAGGGTTTGATTCATATGATTTCAGTAAAAAA
>OHIC01000581.1_pt1 | contig 21226 bp, 16 predicted proteins | sample 1568171 | NCBI WGS metagenome assembly OHIC01 (sample SAMEA3879506, study PRJEB24766) | human gut metagenome | biome: human-associated habitat; feature: feces | place: USA | collected 1985/1987
ATCATATAGAGCGGTGTAGGGGCTGAGTATAAAATCTTGTTGCTGTGATAACATGCCAGTCTGAATTTGTAGCACACAAGATACTAAAATATCTGCACAGAACCAAACGAATTGTAAGGTATGTGCAGATATTTTCTCTTAAAAAGGAAGGGGGAACTTTTTCAGTGCCCTCCTACGAAGCTTATCACTTTTATTTTCGAAGACAAAAACGGAACACATAAGAACTGATATTTTAAATGAAGAGACAAAAGTAGCAGAGAAATAGAAGGGAAAAAACACGCACTACACCGAATGCTTACATCTTTGTGGGACAAAAACTGGGTAATATCAATAAAAGATGAGAACCTTAACTTTGCTATTTTCATTAATGATGGCTTTCCCCTTTGCGCTCTCTGCGCAACCGGGCGAGGAAATTGTTGCAGAAAGTATCTATCACTTTATCTGAGGGGCAATATGCTGTGAGTTTCCGTCTACGGAGGCAGGGAAGGCGTTGGAGAAGATAGTAGCGTTGGAGAAGGAGATGAGATAAAAAATAGCTAAGGTGAATTTTCCATATAATAAGTCTCTGTTCTAAGTTTTTATGTAAAAATACTTCTACCGGTTTTTGCGAATATTGGGAAAAATAAGCTGGAAATATGGAAGAGGAAGTACCTGTTGATAATGGTACTTCCTCTATACAGCTTATTTTCTATTTGTAATAAAATGCCAGCCTTCACGAATCCAAAGGACAACAGAGGAAAGTGTGATAATGATTATCCAGTCTTCTAATTTCATAGGAACTATATTGAAGAATTCGAATAAGCATTCAACAATAAGGATTTGTCCACCAATAATCACGCCGATAATAAATTTGAAACCAGTACTTGTGCTCAAGCAGAAAATGCTCTTGCCTGTTTCGAATGCTCGTGCATTAAACATATACCAAAAATGTGTCCATACAAAGATTGAGAATATCAATGTCTGTTCGTATGGTGTAACGTGATTAGTTGCTTCTACCGAGGGAGAGAGAAAATCAGTCATGCTATTAATATCGGCATGTTGACAGATCCATAGTAAGCCTAACAGCATCAAGAAAAATGCAAAACCTACACCGAGTACATTGGCATACATTGCCTTATTGAGGATGAATGCATTGCGGTCCCGAGGTTTTTCTTGCATAACTGTTGGAGAAGGTGGTAGCGAAGCCAGAGCCATTGCCCCAAATGTATCCATGATCAAGTTTACCCAAAGCATCTGTGTAACCGTTAATGGGGATTCTGTACCCATGAATGCACCAACAAGCACTATGAAGCAAGCAGAAACGTTTACCGTAAGCTGGAATAATAAAAATCTCTGTATATTTTGATAAAGTGAACGTCCCCACATTACAGCGCGGCCGATACTGCTGAATGAGTTATCAATTATAGTAATATCAGACGCTTCTTTTGCAACAGATGTACCGTCTCCCATTGACAAACCTACATGAGCGGTATTTAAAGCAGGAGCGTCATTTGTACCGTCACCTGTTACGGCAACTACTTGGTTCAATGCTTGCAATGTTTCCACCAAGCGCTTTTTCTCCATAGGACGAGCGCGTGCAATAATTTTGAGATCCCAAATGCGTTTCTTTAGTTCTTCGTCACTAAGAGCGGCGAACTCAGGACCGGTAATAATGTTGTTGTCGGTATCACTGTTTTTCCAAAGCCCGATCTGGCGGCCAATTTCTTTAGCAGTTCCGGAAGTATCACCGGTTACAATTTTTACGGAAATGCCAGCATCCATACATTCTTTTACTGCAGCAGGTACGTCTTCACGAACAGGATCGCTAATAGCCACAAAGCCTAAGAATGTAAGATTTTTAGCAACTACTTTGTTTTCGACAATAGCTTTATCTTCATCTCCTAATACTTGACAAGCAAATCCTAAGGTACGCATAGCCTGTTGTTGGTAATCATTCAGTTGTTTGTCAATATATTGTTTGGTAACACCGCTACAAGCTCTAGAGCACATTCCAAATACTATTTCGGGTGCTCCCTTTATATATAGGACTTTTTTCCCGCTGGCAGAATGAACGATGGTTGCCATATATTTTCTCTCTGTTGAGAATGGAACTTCATCTATTCTTTCCGTTCTGTCTTTAAGTTGCTGATAATTTAATCCTTGACTGTGTAACCATAATAGTAGGGCTCCTTCTGTGGGGTTGCCAATGGCTGCAGGTTTATCCTTTGACATATCAAGCGACGCTGTAGAGTTTACGGCAATTCCCTCGGAAATAAGCAGGCTCATTTCATTTTCAGCTAACTTTTGATCTGGCAAATCATAGAAGTTGGATTTGTAAACCTGCATCTTGTTCTGTGTCAGCGTACCGGTTTTATCAGTACAAATTACAGTTGTGGCTCCCATTGTTTCGCATGCATGCATTTTTCGAACCAAATTGTTGGTTTTTAACATGCTGCGCATTGAGTAAGCAAGGCTTAATGTTACAGCCATAGGCAGACCTTCCGGAACTGCAACCACAATGAGGGTTACGGCAATCATCAGTGTGCTAAGTGTATGTGCTAACAAATTTGATAATTCTTCGGTTGGAAGTAGAATATCATGAATGCCGATAACCATACCGACAAAAATGGTAAAGAATGCTGCAATCGCAGAGATGCAAGCGGTTTTGCTCCAATTATCAAACATCTTGATTACGAGCCAAAAGAAAATGGTGGTAGGGATAACCAAAGTCCATGCCAAGGGCTGGTTGAACCCAAAATAGTGCACCAAACGGCCAACGATAATCAAAGCGGCAAAGCCATAACTCAACTTTGTAATCAAGTCGCTCAGACCATCCAATTGTTCGTTAAGCGGAGTCTTTACCGAATCGTCAATTTGAGCTTCCTCGAAAACTTTGCCGTTTTCTGTGGCATCACCAATTTGGGTTACTTTAAATATTCCGTGGCCTTCCATTACTTTAGTACCGCGAAGTACAAAATTGGACGGATAAGTGGCGGCCTCGTCAAAGTCTGCTTCTATGATAGTTTTACTACATACAGGTTCGCCGGTCAAAGTTGACTCATCCATGTGTAATGTTATTGCTTCAAGAAGTTGTCCATCGGCGGGAACTTCATCACCGGTGTTGAGAATAACGATATCATCGACTACAACGTCCTTTTTGGGGATTTCAATTACATTAGCGTTGCGAATCACCTTCACGGGTTCATCGTCGTTAACTTGATTGAGAATCGTAAAGGCCTTGTTCGCTTTCAACTCAAAAGAAAACGCAAGTCCTGTAGCAAGTAAAATTGCGATAAAGATGCCTATAGGTTCAAAAAACACAGTCCATTTGTCTCCCAGGCTAAAGTATTCATAACATGAGATACCGACAGACAACACACCGGCTATCATCAGGATGATGATAAGAGGGTCTTCAAATTTCTCGAGAAACTGTTTCCATAATGGTTCTTTCTCTGGTGGCGTAAGGATATTTGTGCCATACTTCTTTCGGCTTTCGAGCACTTGGGCATCGGTTAAACCTTTGTAATGATGATTTTGTTCTATCATATTATAATTATTGTTGTTAGCATTATAATGCTGGTTTGGATTAATACACTGTTACTCTTGCTGTTTTGTTTCTTCCAGAAGTCCTTCAATTATTCCGATGGCCTCCTTTGAAGCATTCTTGATCTGTGTAGCCGCATCGTTAATAGTATGTTTGGTTATTTGGGCTAAACATTTTCCTTTAAGTTTTCCTATTTCAATCAATTCTTCATCTGTATAATCTTTATCATACTTTTTTAATTCTATTTCAATTTGCTCGTATTGAGTACACAAATAATCCCATTCCTTATTGGTATATTCAGATGTATCACCGGATAACCGTTCGTATAAATCGCTCAATTTGTCGATAGGGGTTTGTTTGGATGTACATGAAGCACAAAGTGCTGTGAATATGATTATTATCAAAAATAAATTCTTCATAACTGATGTTTTGCAGAGATTAAAACCTTATTTGCTAATTGGTGTCGTTCCAAATTTATACAGGAAAACACTGCTTACTTTAATCGTCAATACAAGAAAGTACGAAGAGAATTAAAGGACTGAGTAGCATTGTTAACAGGGTAATGCCGGATGCAAGCAGCCAAAACAGCCAATCGCCCCATAAGGTTCCAAGTAAGATAGCTATGCTCATTATCAGCCCCAATATGAACGAGCCAACTCCTGTATTCCATGTCGTGTAGCCTACAATCAAAATGAGTAATCCGTAGAGAATCCAATAAAAAGGAGCGCAACCGTACAAATAGCACAACGACTCCCAAAGATCCAAATTCAAATCCATACTGTTTATCATGCTCTCCACGGCATTCAAATCCGTTTCGGTATAGTATGTGTAAAGCAAACAGTAACATTGGTCGTCTGTAGAGAATGTATAAGTCATTATTCGCTCTTCACTATTCTGATGCTTGTAGTAACGCTTTACATAATTTTTATTCCACTGAAAGAACCATTCTGTTTTTGTTTTTTGTAGTTCGTATTCTGAACTAGGTATCGTGTACATGATTGTATCCATTGAGGCATACAATTTAGATTTGTCATATTTCTTTAAGTCCAGATGAGATATAATGATAAAATTTCCGCTGCTTTTTTCCACGGCTTCAAATTGATTCTGTTGGGATTTTAGTTGCGTGTAGGAGTCAGGCAACTTGAATCGGATATTTCCGGCATATACATTTTCTGCTGAAATTCGAATGCACGATAATAGCATTGTCAATGTGATAATATATCTAATATTTTTCATTTTACACTTTTATTGATTTGTTTGACTTCATTTTATAGCATCGTTTGATTTGCTAAATTTGTAATTACCGAAATGATACCCCAGCCTATGATAGCACCTCCCATTATTTTGCAGAGTATGCTCATCGCTTTGCGATCTCCTTTTTTCTTTATTCTTCCGGATAGAAAAGGTGGCAAGACCAGCCATACGATAACGCCGATTATTATTTGAATCATGATATAAAAGACAACCGTGAGCGAAAACACATAAAATGCGATTTCCACTCACGGTATAAATAGATTTGATTATTGTTTCCAGTTTCCGGCACGATACATTTCATTCACTTTACGTTGAACTTCGCTGTATGCGGCACCAAGTTTTTGTTTACGCTCTTCACCGTTGCCAAAATCTCCTCTAATCACCTGTTTGGCTTGTTCTTCAATGATGGAAGCCAGTTGAGGGGTAGGAGTTTTGTTGATTGTTGGTTCAGCCTGCGGAAGTTCTCGTTGTTGTTTATTCGTAGGAGTTTCAACGTTTACTTGCGAGGATGTCTCCGGTTGTACCTGTGTGGGCATTTTTTCTGTTGCCTCTTGTGTGTTTTCAGGTTCAGCGGCTATGACAGCCGTTTCATCCGGTTTCTCATCGGCTGGTAGTCCTGTTTGTTCCACAACAGGCGGGGCTATTGTCTTATCTTCATTGTCAGTCCCTTTGAACAAGAAAGTGGCACCAACGATCAATGCAATTACGACAATTGCACCCGGTATAAGTATCCGGTTCTTCTTTTTGTCCTTCGTGTTTTGAGACTCTCCGGCAATTTCAGAAGATTTTCCTTTTGCTCCGGCTGAAGAATTACTGTTCCTTTCCACGCTTGTTTTGCCAGTTGTTGTCTGTTTGGCAGAGGAATGGGAGTGGACGGCTGATGAACCGGCAACTGATGGACCGGCAGTTTCACTTTCCGCTTCATTCTCTTTTGACAAATCGAAACGTCGGGTGGGCTTCTTTTCCAAGTCAAATGAACGTTTGGCACCTTTTTCAAGGTCAAATGAACGACCTGATTTATTTCCCTTTTCCATGATTTTAAGCGTATATATCAATTAACGTCTGCATACCACCGGTATATCCTTTTCCCACAGCTTCGAATGACCATTCGCCTTCTTCGTCACAAAGAAGACTGCCGGCTACAACAGCTGTTTCGGACTGGAATTTTTCTTTTAGATTATAACGGCAGAGTTCGTTGCCTGATTCTTCATCTATAATAGAAATATAAGGGTTGTTTACGGAACCAAAAGTAATATCATCGTTATAAACAGTAGCGCAGAAAACGATTTCCACCACTTTCGGGTTTACCTTATTGAGTTCAACAGTCATTTCTTCATTTGCATCACCATTATCGTCGTCGTCTCCTTGGTCATCAAGAGAGCCCATTACTGCCCCGTCAGTCGACATCGGGCGGGTCATCTCACGCCAATGTTTTTTATTACCATGCACGGTACGGTCAAATTCTGCTTCACGGTAATTGGAATTATAGAACACAAAGTCTGCATCTGAAGTGATTGTGCCGTCTTCGTTCAGCAAAAAGGCACAGGCATCGAGGTCGGCTCCGCCTTTCCAGCCTAAAGATACTCTAAGGTTACTTAGTCCTTCACTTTTCTTTAAGGTGAAACGATCACCTTTGTTCAATTCAAATCTTGCCATAATCGTATTTCTTTAAATTTACTTTTTGTAAGTTTATTTATTCTGCGTAAAGTTCTACCAATGCTTGTAATCCACCTACTAATCCCCGGCCTTCCGCCTTGAATTCCCAATTGCCGTCAGCATTCACACACAAGCTGCCTGCAATCAATGCTGTCTCACCGGCAAACTGTTCATCCAATGTATAGCGGCACAGTTCTTCTCCGTTATCATCGTTCGTGACGGATACATAAGGTGAACCTACATCTCCGAATGATTTGTCTTTATCATAAACGGTTGCACAGAAAGCAATTTCTGTTACCTTGGCGTCTACCTTCGACAAATTCACATTCATTTTTTCCGCTGAGCCTCCCTGGCGGTCATCAATCGCCCCCATTACCGCTCCGTCAGCCGACATCGGGCGTGTGAGTGCCTTCCAGGCATTTTTATTTCCATGTTTCACACGGTCAAACTCCTCACTGCGATTGGCTGAATTGAAATACACGAAGTTTGCGTCATCTTCAATTACGCCATCTTCGCCTACCAAAAATGCAGAAGCGTCGAGATCTGCACCGGCATTCCAGCCTAAGGTGACTGTAAGGCTATTCAGATCATTGTCTTTTGTGAGCGAAAAACGTTCACCCTTAGTCAAATTAAATCGTCCCATAATTAAATCGTTTTATAAATTACTTAATACGTTTGTATTCCTTTTTCAGAACCTCCAACTCTGCCTCGTTAATGTCATATTGCTTATAAAGGGCAATGTATTCTTGTATCTCCCTTGTTCTTCTTTGGGCTTTATCTATATTGCGGTTCTGGATTGTGGCACTCACTTCTGACTTATACTGTGCCAGCAGTCGGGACCACTTGATGAGAGTAGTGCAGTCATTGGCTTGTTGCTGCAGATTTGCCTCCCGATACAGTTCTCTTGCTTCTTTATATTTCTCTTGTTTCATTAATGCATTGGCTTTATCAACAATGGAAGGCTTTGAAACTGGTGTCGGTTTGTTTTGCGTCGGTTTATTCTCTGGTACAGATTTCACGGTAGCGTGTCGACCTTCGCTTCGGAAATCCGAAACGGAATTGCCGTAGCTCTTATCACAACGGGATGTCTCCCTGAGCTGTTTTTTCATTTTTTCTGCCTCTTCATCAAAAGCATAGACTGACTTTCCATGCATCTCCTGAATGAAAGCATTGATTTCAGATATGGTCTTTTCTGTAATCCCATTTTTTGTCGAGGTTTCCACGCTTTTCAGAAGTATTTTGAAACTGCGGTTGTCGCGTGGAGAAGGGGGAACGGCTGTCGGTTTGCTCGTAGATTCGGTCGCAGGTACGCCTGTCGGCTTATTTTTGGGAAGCAATTGCTCCACCCGTGCATCAAACTCATTGATATGCCTTTCGTGCATTTCCTTCAAAAACTCTTCAGCCTCATGGCGGGCACTCCTTGTATCTCCATTGCGCAGATAGGTCTCAACTGACAGTGCTAACATTTTGAAATTACGTTCATCACGTTTGGTCGGTGCCCCTGTCACCGGTTCACTGTCCACGTAAACAGGAACGGTCGGCGGATAGGAACGAGCGAACAAAAAAGTTTTTTCTTTACACCATTTTACAATCCTCTCCATCACAATGGCTTTATTTGTCTTGTCCAGAATTTTTAATACACGAAATTCGGACTGCAACAAATCTTGAAGATACCTGTTGCTGGCCGCCTTATCCTTTAGCACTGCCAAACAAGTTTGTTTATCACCATGCTGTATCACTCTATTCACTATTTCCTGGACAATATGTCCTCCATCGTTTTGATTATAAAGGTTCAAGTCTTCACGAGTGAGATAAAAACTATACTCATAACCATTGGAAAGTGTAATGTTGTCATTGCATTCAATATCGCCTGATTGGATAAACTTAATCGCAGCGTTACGTAATTCCGGCATCTCATTTTCCAATTTCAGCCAGTCATTTTCGGCTTGCGTTCTTTCCCAGGCCAGATTGGCTAACTTATCCACTCTCGGATCCTTTCCTGCATTTTTGCAGATGAAGTTCTCAACAGATTTAATCCCTTTATACACCGTGCCATAAATATGCTCTCCATCGCTCGAAAGTATCAAAGATAGTTGTAGGTCAAACGCCTTTTCTTTGTAGAAAGAGTGGATAATATATCTGTCTTCGCTTATTTCGGACACATTACCAAAACCATTATCGCGCAACTGCTTCATCAGGACATTGCGCTCGTTCAGTTCTACATCACTTCCAATGACCAGCAGTAGCGGTAATTTTGCGATATTTTCATCAAGTGTTCCCAGTGTGTTCAGCATGACTCTGATAAAGAATTCTCTCAAACCTGCTCTGATGGTGTAAAGTATCAGTTTGTTATACTCGTGCTTTTCATTCGCATAACTAAAGTGTTCTTGTCGCTCCATTAGCTCAAAGAGGTCGTAAAAAGCGTTAGACGTACCTTTTTGCGCCTCGTTTTTTGCATCTGTTCCCACAATCACGCTACTTCCGCTGAACCATACCGCCAACGGCTTGACAGGTTCGTCACCATAAGGTTCGAACTTGTCAATGTCATCGGTATAGTATGAGAAAGCAATTGACTTTCTGCTGAGCTCCACTAATATGCAATAGTTCATTTTATTAATCAAAGTTTCTTGAGTAAGAAGTCGTCATAGAACTTCATTCCCTCTAGTATGATAATAGGTGATACGAAATCAAATTTAGTACCGCCACTTGCTCTTTGCGCTTCCAGTGCATTGCGGTATTCGGGCAAATTCATGATATAGTTGTCGATATTCATATTGTTGAACCCTTCTATAAAGTCGTTTTGGCTCAGTTTAAGTCCAAAAAGCCTTGTTGAAGTCTGGTAGAACAGATAAGCGAAGTCCGCGAATTTCGTACAAGCAAATGTATTTGCAGGCTGGTTTTGCTGAAAATACTGTCCTATTTGTGACATCATTTGCGTAGTAATGGCATTATCAAAGGACAAGGGTATTTCCTGGAAATTGGAAGCTTTGGTTATGATAAAATTGTCCTCGCCTAATATCTCGATAGCCTCCATGCTGTTTTTGGGTACCCGGATACTCCGTTGGGCATTTAGTGCCAAACCTTTGGACACTTCATATTTCACATCATTAGAAACTCCGCGTAATAGTTGGAGCGAAGGGGGGCCGAACAGGACGCTCTGTGCTATTCCCATACCGCCCATGCCATTAATGAACATACTAGTAAAGTACTGTTGGGCTGCGTTGTGTTGGGTTGTACTGAACCACTCAAAGATGCGTGCTCCTTTACCGGCAAACATTACATTAACATTCGGGGTAAAGTTTGAATACATCGGATTAGTCTTGCCCAATGATTTGCGGATCACTTTGATCAGTTTGTTGGTGAGCTGCCCCGCATAGTATACAATCAATCCTGTTACATAAAGATTGATAGACATTAACGTGGGACATTGGGCGCTAATAGCTGAATACAAGGTAGTAAGCTCATTTGTTGGAAATCTGTCAAGCACCTGCTCAAAATAGAATGATGCAGTCTCGGGTGAATACTTGTCCGGGCCGATGTTCAGCCCTGGTATCTTGATTTTGAACTGTTCGCACAAGTCACCTAATGCCTTTTTCAGATTAGACTCATATTGAGCGGCCTTTGATACACGTTGGGCGGCAAACTTGATGGAATTTTGTTTTATCATAGTCAAGCCTTCGGTGGTAAAAAGCAGAGCCGATATGTCAGTAGTGCTTCCTCCGACATCAAAACAGAGTGTCAGAGACTTGTTGGTCATACGGATGTCCTGTGTCATCATAAAGTTTGCCACAGCGCAAGCTTCAGTCATACATTTGGTGGGATCAATCATCTGAAAATCGAAAGTTACCTCATTGGTGTCGGGTTCCAAATCGGGCATCGGGGGAGGAGCAACATTCGAACCTGAAGGCTGCTGATTTTCGTATGCGTTATTGGGTTGTCCTTGTTGGTTTCCCCATCCGCTGGGTTGTGGAGCTTGACTGCTCCATCCGTCAGCCTGTTTTTCTTGTTGGCTTTCCCAAGCGTTGCTGTCTGTTTGATTGCCCCAATTGCCCTGATTCAAAGCTGTATTTCCCCAGCTGTTTCCTGGAGGCATGGTAGTTTGCCAACCATTTTGAAGATCACTTGCGATTTCAAGAACAATGTCTGAATCACAGATTGTAAGTCCCACCCCTTTTATCGGGCTTAAATCTAGACTCAAATCCTTCCAGATTTGGCTATACTGATTTACAAGCACATCGCCCATAGATGACGGGTAAGACCACTTCAACTTGGTGGGTACACACCCCTCCACATAAAGCTGGGAATATATATGCAGCATGAGTGAGCGCAGGAATGCTTTCTTATGATCCTTGTCTTCATCACTTGTTGTCCATTTCATGTTATGTACCAATTGTATCTGCCCGATGTCTGCATATTTTAGCAGGATTCTGTTCTCTTTCACAGTCTCTACCGGTAGTAAACTAGGGTCAAAGCAGGGCATTCCTCCTGACACTTCCTTGCTTTGGGCCGCATGGTCACCCTGCACAAAACGGCGTGGGTCGTTTAAGGTTAGGATGCTCTTGATAGCGTTGCCTTCCAATTCCTTGCTTTGGAAGAAGAAGAGGTCGCGTTCTTTGCAAATTGAACGTTTGCCGGCTTGCAGCAATGAAATGCGATGATTATGAAAAAAGATGCTTTTCAGTTCACCTTCTACCGAATAGGCCACAGAGGTATTGGTGCTACCAAAGTCGATGCCGACACTGGCTTCACGTAATTGGCGGCCTTGCCCTAATTCACTTTTGGGCAGGTGCTTATTGTCGGATGTTGTATATCTGATGACCAGATAGCCGCTTTCTTTGTTGCCGGACGAGAGTTTCACCCCTTTAAAAGGCAGGTTGCTTTCGTAGATTTCATACTTATAATCGTTGTCCGATACGCGATTGTCTGATATAACATGGAACTTGGCTTCCAATCCTGTCTCACGTTTTATCCTTTCAGAAAGTGCAATTTTTCCATTGTCAGCCAATAATACAGGCTCTTTTGTTTCGTCATCCACAATGATTCTGAAATCGTTATCCTTATAAGAACCCACTATAGGGGTGGCTTTGAATGGGCAGTTTTGTGACTGGGCATTGTGGGGCATTTCCGAATAGAGAAAATAACGGTTCCAGTTTTCCGAGATAAAATTGGGCCAAAGCATGATGTCCTTATTGGAAATCCGATCCCATTTTACCGTATAACTTTCTTTTAGTGTTTTGCGCTTGCCGCTTTGAGTTGTTACTTCAAGCACTACTTCCAGGTTGTCAATAGGCGATTCCTGATCATAGATGGCCGTAAGTTTGGAACGGATGGCATTGTTGGCATCAATACCGGTCAGCGCACCAATATTTTTCCCAAACACATTCAGCCCCAAAGGAGTGATGGGCAGGGCAAAGAATGCATATTCACCGTCTTTCCCTTTTATCTGTGCTTTCAGGACATATACAGGTTGTTCTTCGAGCAAAGAAGGGTTTTTGGTAATTTCGTTATTGCTGAAGTCAATACGTGCTATTTCCGAATTTTTGGGCAGCAGAATGTTTTTAGGGTCAAAGAGTATTTTATTGTGCGGAGCACTGGACTCGTCGTCATAGATGATGCCCTCCAGTCCGTATAATTTGGATGAGTAGTTGAATACCAGGTCATAAGGTTCCTGGAACTTATCAACAGGGGGAATGCTTTTGGCATCCAAATCAAACTTATGTCGGTTACAATATGTACGTATTTCTTCTTTCCAATTACGTATATTTCCCTGAACCGTGGCGTAATTGGGGCGTATATCCTCACTTAAACCGCCATAATAATTGCCGAGACGGTTAATTTGGGTCTCGACATATTCGACATAGGCCAGTAATGTCAGGGCTTCATCTTGTGAAAGTGCTGACTTTAATGGGTCTGTAAACTTTCGAGTGTTTTTATTTACAAACGGATGGTCGGAAGTGATCTTGTAGCTGGGTGATGTAAACAATAAAGATTCGGGTGAAACGGCGCCTATCACATTGCGCTCATCTTCACGATTACCTTCATACAGTATTACATCAATGAAAGGAGCGTCGTCCGATACTGCCGAAGTGCCCTGTTTCATCCATAATTTCTTCCTCTCAAAAAGTACATTGCCGAATGCTCCCTTAGGTTCATATATATTATCTGTTTCTGCAAAGTCCTTTCCGTCTGAATAAGACAGCTTTATGCGGCGGATTTCAATTCGGGTATAGTCTAAAGCTAAACATGCTATGAAGCCGCGCCATTCATCCACTAAATTTTTGTAGAAATTTATCAGCCCGTCGGATTCGTCTTTGTCCTTGTCCGGGGCTTGAACATAATCTATGGCCAGTTTAAATAAATTGGCCCGTGCAAACACCGTAGGCATACCCGATACCACAGAAGTCAAGTCGCTGTTAGCATCAAGTGCAGGTGTTTTAATGTCACGTGTCAAGATAGGCATATGGGTAGTAATGTCTTCCCACCTTTCTTCAGAGCCATTCGGCACTGATTTTGATTTTACGTCAATGACGATTGCTTTATAATTAGACATTATTCTTTGGATTTTTGCGCTATTTTGATAGCATTACACATATGTGCCAAAAGTTTTTCTTTGAGCGTATTTGCTTTTTGCTCGGGGCGGGGTAAGGAAGACGTATTATCGGTCAGTCCTTTTATGAATGTCTCGTAACGGTTGCCGATAAATGGCTTGTCCCAAGTGTGGCGGGTATCTTCGAAGACATCTCCCGGATCCACATTGCCTATAGCCGATGGTTTCATTTCAAAAGCCGAACTCTTGAAGATGAACTTGCCTGGAGTTATTGAGTTGTATATCTGATATATCCATCCTAACTTTAAGTTTGCGTTATTCTCAAAATAGTATGAAAATATTTGGAAATACTTGTCTATTTCCCTTAATTGTTCCAAGGCAATTGAATCGTAATCTGTTATTTTGTGTTCGCTCAGCCGGTTGACTAAGCCCTTTGTCCCTTCGCTGGTTCTTGAACCGCCTTGCCTGCCCAGAATGATGTGGGCAAAAGAGAAAAATGCACCTAACTTCGTTTCAAACTTATTGCCATCTGTTCCGAGGAAATCCGCACCGGAAAAGCTGAAATGATTGCCTTCGAAAGGAGCGGATCGATAAAGATAAGTGGCTTTTGCATTGCTCATGGCACTGTCGTCCAAGGAGAAGAAGTCGTAAGCGGCACAAGCGCAAAACAATTCCACTACGTGACAATTGTTTTTTTGATTGGCACCGCCTGTCTCGGTTTTTACGGATGTTTCATCCTTTTCATTAAGTGCGCAACTTTGCAACGGCCAGCCTACGTGGTAAAGCCGACGATAGCACATTTTCACAGTGGGATCTCCTTGATAAAACTGGAGGGCTGCCTGGCTATTGATAGCAAAAAAATCAGAGTCGGCGATAATGTGTTCTTGGCTGCGCTCTGTCTGCGAAGGTTTGTGAAAGCGGAAATACTCGGTGAGCAGCGTGGAGCCAAATTTTACTTTCTTCAAGTCGAGCGTGCTATGGCCGTCCAACACGCTGATTGCATCGCGGAAAGCAACCGGAATGATGGGGATGGAGGAAGCTCCTGTTCCGCCAAACACGGATCCGAAGACGAAGACGCGTGCATTTTCCGATGCTGCCAGAAGTTTGAGCAGAAACTTCCCGAAAGACTTTTCTTCATCTTTTAAATTGCTGTCGCCTGAACGTAATTTACGCGCCGCCTCCACAATGCCATGATACATCAAATGGCTGCCCAAATGTGTTTGAGCACGATAACCGTGATCCAATTTAAAGTCCTGAACGGTATCTTTTTCCAAGAATAAGTCGCTAAGCGCCTGATTATCGCGGGCATCTTCAGGGTTGCCTGTGGAAAGTTTGGCCAGGTTGGCATAAGTGCTTCGAGTACTTTGACTATAATCGGTGAAAAATTTATGAAGGTTCAGCCGTGCAGAAAAGAAGGTATCCGTGTTGGGCGTACCTCCGTCTATATTGGCAGGGTCGTTTGATTTTACATGGTTGTAGGCATCGATAAGTTGCTCTACGCGACCTTTATTGCCGTTTGTTTGGTCTGTATCAAGCGTTAGAATTTCGATTTCTTCATTATCGAACATCCCGATGGCGCACAGATGGACGAATGACTCAAGACAACGCATGCCGGTTCCTCCTATCGCTACAACAAATTTTTTATCAGCCATTGTTATTATGTTTAGTGGTAATAGACTCTGTTATGTCTGGTTTATTAGAACCAGTTCCCTATCTTTCCGTGATTGTTGGCTTTGGCTAAAATAAAACCAAGAATCACATATAAGACAAACGATACACCTGCTGAAATGCACATTGCAGTCATGTAAGCTGCTTGTTTGCTGGGCACTTTGATGCCTTTGTAAACAAAGAAGAAGGCAACGGAAAAAGTCAATACCGGTACAAGTGCGCTGATTACCCAAAACCAAATTTTACGGGAATGGCAATCTGAATTGTCAGGACGGAATGAAATCATCATTGCCACTGATACTGCGATAATGAGTAATACTACGGCTACTGATACGCCGATTACATAAGCTGAAGCTATCATAATGATGTTTTTTAATTATTATATTTGTTTTTTTGTATACTACTATTGAAGGGCACAGATAAAGAAAGTATAGATACTATTGCCTTGTGGGTTGACTTCTTGAAGGGTATTTCTCACTGCATCTGCCAGACTGTTATTCCCATCCCATGCAAATAGTTCATCAATCACGTTATATTTAGGCCGGCATTCTGCAATAACAACATCTACACGGAGTAGATCATTTGCAGGCATATTGGCGATTTCGCCTGAAAATCCCGGACGAAAATCTATATTGACAGACGCCTTGCCATTGTTTATCTTGCCACTGTAGGTGAAAAGGTCAGCGACTTCGCTAATGGTCCCACCTGCTTTGTTGTAATCAAATTCGAGTAGCACCTTACCCTCTTCGTCTGCGTTAGTGCCGGACTTGCAGAATTCATAGTATCCGGTAAATTTGTTAAAATCATTCTGAATGTTGCAGGTGCGAATGTCGATCTTCTCAACCTTATAGCCGCTCATAAGCGAAAAATCGGCTACCGGTCCTGTTATCAGATGTGTAAAGACAGGGGTGTTTCCTTCTTCCGACATAGATTTGGCATTAGCGACAATATCCGTCCAAGTAGCCTCGAATGGATAGAATTCCGATTTGAAATCTTTATATATTGTATAGCAATTTCCTTTACCCGTCTCATTGGTACAGCTTACGATGTCTTCAAACGTATTGGCATCATGGTAGCTGCCTCCTCTGGTCGCTGCTGCATAGTTGTAATCAAACGTTATTAAATCTGTAGTCAGATTGAACCTTTTATAGTTGGCTTCTTTTTTTCCGTCGAGTGCAGACTCTATGTCATTAAATAAAGTACGATTCGTAGAGTTGAAAACTGTGAAATAAAGGTGTTTGCTTTTCTTACCTTCTGTATAGTCCATTACAAAGAATGATATGTCGAATCCTTTGTTCAGCCATTCCACAAAGTACTTTTTTGCATAATTTTGATGTTGGATAGAACCGTTAGTGTACTCTTCAAAATCTGTAACAAGGAAAGCACTCTTATTGTCAGAAACAATCTGTTTTAGGGTTTCCTCGATGGGAGCCATTTGCGCATATGATCTGGAATTGAGAATGTAATTATAAAGTTCTGTTTGGCTCTTCTCCAGTTTTTCTATCATTCCGTTTTTTAGCGCATAGACCTGTTCGCAAGTAACATTTCCCGTTATTTTATTTACTATACTTTTCAAGTTGTCTTTCGTGATCGGGTCACTGTAGGCCGACAGCATACCATCAGACAAGTCAAAATAGGCACAATATCCGTCAGTGGTGACTTTCTGTTCTTGCTGTTGTTCTAAATACGCATATAGCACTTCCGGAATAGGGGATGTTTCGTCACAGCATCCGCACATACCAGCAGCAACGAAAGATGTTATTAGTAGATTGTAAATACTTTTTGTTTTCATAGTAGCTGATTTATGTGTATTACTTTAGCAAAGTCTTTAACTCGTCTGGTACAATTTTAGCATTGTCTATCAAGTGAATTAATAGCTTTTTTTCTATGCCATCTACTTTACCGTCTGCACCAATACGTTCTTTTAGCCATTCAGCTTCATTTTCGTCTATTATACCAGGTGATATTTCGTCTTTTAAGAGGTAATCGGATATAGCAGTTATAAAAAGGGTGCTCCAACTAGCGGCATTTTCTTTCTCTGATACCGCATCGTTTAGGTCAAAGAGAAAATTAGCCTCTTTTTTATCTATAACGCCGTCTGCATATAGCATTTCTTTGAGTCTATCAACTTCAGCAGCATCAATTCTTCCGTCTGCCAGAATTTCTTGTTTTAAAGTTTCTAATTTGTCCATAATTGCAATAAATAAGTTTTGCGAATATTATTTCTCTTTCTAAGAGAGGTGCTATTTTTCGCAATACATTGAATTGTAGCCTTATATGCAGTACTCGATGAGGGCTTGCTAAACATCCCATTATCTTTTGCACAACATTTTGAATTGAAAAGATCAGTTTTTTGGGGAATCATTCGTCTTTTTGCAATATATTACTTATTTTTGCGAAAAACAATACCTCTCTTAGAAAGAGAGCTTGAATTAGTTCAATGTGGAAAAATTATAGTAAATTTAAAATAAGTTTATTCGCTTTATCTATAATTTTTGTGTCTAGTGAAGCTAAATAAATGCGGGTGGTTGTTTCTGAATCATGTCCCATGCCATCGCTGATGATTGAAATGGGAATATTCTGACTTTTTGCGATGGAAGCCCAGGAATGGCGGGCTACATACATGGTGAGCGGAATGGAAAAACCTAACATTTCCCCGATTTGCTTGAGATTTCGGTTTACAAGATGAGCCATGTTGATGTATTGGCGTCTTTCGTCCTTTTCCTGATTTTTGATTATCGGAAGCAGGTAGGGAGATTTACCAATGGAGTATCTGTTCACAATCTCTTGCATGCACTCTTCCCAATGGATAAGGAGCTGCTGATTCGTCTTTCTTCTGCGGTAGGAAAGGATATCTTTGTTCAAACCTGTCTTTTTCAGGTAGGCCATATCAACGAATGACATACCGCGCGTGTAAAAGCTGAACATGAAAAGATCTCTTGCATAAGCGAGTGGAGATGACAAACTGAGATCCATTTCTCGGAGACGTTTAATGTCCTTTAATGTAAGGGCACGCTTTATGGTCTTGTCTATTCCCGTATATACATGTTTGAACGGATACTGTTGTGTTGTAAGACTTTTTTCTACGGCCCGGTTGTATATGGCTCTGAGGTTTCTCAGGTAGAATGAACTGGTATTCGGACAGATGCCCCTTTCTTTGAGGAATGCTTCATAAGCGAGCATCAAGTCTGAATCTATTTCGTTCAGTAAAATGTCCTTTTCAGCAAGAAATTCTTTGAAACTATTCAGTGCGGAAGTATATGTTTCGCTTATGCGTATTTTTTTTAATCGTTTCAACTTTTCAATCACATTCTCTGCAAAACAGAAAAAGGTATTTTCTTTCGTGGGAAGCATATAAGTCTCCACAATGTCTTTAGATGTATATGGTTTACCTTTCTCATTTAGCGTCGTTATGATTTTTATCAGTTTGCGGTGATCTTCGTCTATTTTCATCTTTATGAACGATAGGTATTGCCTTCTGTTTTCGTCAGATGAAGGCGGAACGAGTTCTGAAGATAGTTTTTCCCATTCGGAAAAGAAAAGTTTATATCCCGTATTGATTTGTCTTGCTTTCCTGCCATGAATCACTTGGAAAAATATGTATCCTTCTCTGGATGGGGTGGAGGATGGTCTGAATTTAATTTTTATTGTTGCCATTATTTAGTTATTACTTCTTCTTTGGTGCTAAAAAATGTTACAGTGTTTTGGATGTGCAGGGCTTTGTTGAATTGGAAAATCAATTACCATTCGGTTATTGGCGTTTTCTGAATACTATGAATAAAAAGTAAGATTTATATTCATTACAGGCAAATTATTTCGTTATGTAACTCTTCTCTATACGTCTACCATCGTCAATAAGGATGGTAACGCATTCTTGTTTACGAGTTTTCCAGTCCAGCAATCTACATCTTTCGTCCTATAATGTTTGAATCACGTTTCTAAAATAAAAGAACTCATGTTTTTGAGGTAAACAATCAATTTTTAATAACGCTTCTGAGATTAGAAGCAAATATAAGGCTTTCCTTTGATATAACAATTTCTCTCGGATATAAAAATGAAAAGTAGTGTTTGAATGAGGTATCGGTGGAATTGGTTATCATAGATTGAGCAGGTAATAAACTTATTACTTGCTCAATCTATGTTTTTTTTATAGCTTTGCGCAAGTAATAACAACTTGCAAGATCATGAAAACGGAAATAGTAGGACGGAGTAAAGAGCAGAAGCAGTTAAAGGAGTATGTGGCTTCGGATACTTCTGAGTTTGTGGCTATATACGGGCGTCGTAGAGTGGGAAAAACTTTTCTTGTACGCGAGATGCTTGGTAATAATTTTGCTTTTTATGTTACGGGTATGGACAACGTCTCTATGCAGGAACAATTGCTGAATTTTAATTTATCCTTGCGGAGAAGTTCTGGCAAGGAGTGGTCGATGGCGTCAAACTGGCTGTTGGCTTTTGACCAGTTAATAACTTATTTGGAAAGTCTGCCGAAAGGAAATAAAGTGCTTTTTATGGATGAACTGCCTTGGATGGATACGCATAAGTCCGGTTTTGTCAGTGCATTAGAACATTTTTGGAATGCATGGGCATCTGCCCGGCGTGACATTAAGTTGATTGTTTGCGGTTCTGCTACTTCCTGGATGATTGATAAGTTGATTAATAACCGTGGTGGATTACATAATCGTTTGACACATCGAATGTTGATTGAGCCTTTTACGTTGCAGGAGTGTGAATTGTATTTCCGCTCGAAAGGTATTACATACTCTCGCCATGAGATAGCAGAGTGCTATATGGTGATGGGAGGGATACCATTCTATCTGAACTTGATAGAAAAAGGTAGAAGTGTGGCACAAAATATAGATCGTTTGTTTTTTGAAAATGGATGTGCGTTGGATAATGAATTTAGCAACTTATATCGTGCTTTGTTCAAGTACTCTGAGAAGTATGTCAAAATAGTGGAGGCGCTTGCTACCAAAGGGAAGGGATTGAACAGGGTTGACCTGATAAAGCTGACCGGATTGGCTAATAACGGTGGCCTTACCACTATGCTGAAAGAACTGGAAGCTTGTGGCTTTATCCGTAGATATGAGCCTTTTGGAAAAATAAAGAAGGATGCGCTTTATCAACTTGTAGATTTTTATACGCTTTTTTACTTTAAATACATCCTAAAGAACCGCTATAAGGACGAGCACTTTTGGATTACCTCCCAAGAGAGCCCTATGCATCGTTCGTGGAGTGGTTATGCTTTTGAAATGCTTTGTCTTTGTCATATTCGTCAGATAAAGAAGACGTTAGGCATATCTGGCGTTCAGAGCCTTGTTTCTTCATGGCGTAGTGAAATGTCCGAGGATGGTGCGCAAATAGATCTCGTTATTGATCGTAAAGACCAGACCGTAAATCTGTGTGAAATGAAGTATTCCATTGCAGAATTTGTGATAGACAAGAAATATGAAGGAGTACTCCGTAACAAATTAGCGGCTTTTCTATCTGAAACCAAAACCCGGAAATCACTTCAGCTGACTTTTGTAACGACTTATGGAGTGAAAGCCAATACCTATTCATCGAGAATACAAAGTGAAGTATTGCTGGAAGATTTGTTTGCAGAGGCTTAGCGGTAGACGGGGTAATGTAAAGTTCTATATCAATGCAATGCGTGAAGCTCTGAAAAAAAAAGAAATTGTGTTGATTATTAGTGCTTTACAAGGAGTTAACTCCCTGTCGACAAGAAGTTAACTCCTTGTCGACAAACTCTTAACTTCTTGTCGACAAGGTCTTGATATGAGCGAAATATGATATCAAACAGGTGAGAAATATGCTACGTTACACTGTGTTTTAGCCTTATTGTTCTTCCTCAAAGCAATGTATGTTTATTGCTAAAAGTATGCAGGTTGTCTTGCAAAACAATGCTTTATTCTGATTGTCCACCATTGTGGATTACCTCATTCATGGCTGTGGGGCAGGTGCATTATAGCCGTGAAGCTGGTGAACCACAGTCGTGGTTTACCATTGGTAATTGCTTCTTTCAGGGCTGACGCATTATAGTTTTTACCATAAATACTTATATTCAATTTATTAAAATCGCACTATATATAATTGACAATTAATGTATAAACTATTTTTATATGTCATCTTAAATTCTTATCTTTATAAGCAATTAAGAAACATAAATTGACTAAAATAATGGCAATATTTAGTATTTGTAAACAAATCAATGATCCTCGTATTGACAGAAAACGTGTACATTCTGCCGATGCTATCGTTTATATTTCAATGGCTGCTGTAATATGTGGTGCAGAATCCTGGTATGAAGTAGAAGATTTCGGCAATGCCAAGATTGACTTTTTCCGCGAACGGCTGCCCGGATTGGAATCTATCCCCAGTCACGATACCTTCAATCGTTTTTTCAGTGCTCTGAATCCTGAGTATTTCGAACGTATTTTTCGGCATTGGATGTTTGAAATCTGCGAGAAATATGAGGGTGTTGTAGCTATTGACGGCAAAACCATTCGTGGTGCCAGTAAATGTAGCTCATCTCACCCCACTGGTAATCGAAATTTTAAACTTCATATGGTTAGTGCTTG
>OHIC01000612.1_pt1 | contig 20279 bp, 17 predicted proteins | sample 1568171 | NCBI WGS metagenome assembly OHIC01 (sample SAMEA3879506, study PRJEB24766) | human gut metagenome | biome: human-associated habitat; feature: feces | place: USA | collected 1985/1987
TTTATATTTATAATATATTTTAGTCTACATAACTAAGGGGATAAATTAGTGGAACAATACATAGACAGATACGTTGAATATTTAAGAAATGTAAAAAAATCAAGTGAGAATACCATAGCGTCATATAGAAGGGATCTTATGAAGTTTGTTGCTTATTTTTGCGACAAACATCTTGACAGGCTGGAGGATATAACTGAGACATATATAACCTCGTATGTTCTTGATATGGAGAAGAATGGAATGTCAATGGCTACGGTGTCGCGTAATATAGCGTCCATAAAGTCGTTTTACGCATTTTTGCTCAGAGAGCGGATTGTTGATGATGATCCCGCTGAGAATATAAAGCCACCGAAGATCGTTAAGAAAGTGCCTGAGATACTTACGATCAGTGAGGTCAATAAACTTCTTTCACAGCCTACGAACAAGACTCCAAAGGAGATCAGAGATAAGGCTATGTTGGAGCTCCTTTATGCAACGGGCATCAGGGTGACAGAACTGGTTACACTCAAGCTCACGGATGTTAACATGAAGCTTGGGTTTATAGAATGCCATGATGGAGACCGGGTGAGGACGGTTCCTGTTGCGGAAGTTGCACAGAGAGCACTGAGCAGATATATAACAGAGGTGCGTGATGATATGAGTGGTGGAAGCGATTACCTGTTTTTCAACTGTAAGGGTGCGCCTATGTCCAGACAGGGATTTTGGAAGATAATAAAATATTATGCAGCGAAGGCTGGAATAGATAAAGATATAACGCCGCATATGATAAGACATTCATTTGCATCGCATATGCTAAATAATGGGGCAGATATCAAGTCTGTTCAGGAGATGCTGGGACATGTGGATATAGCCACTACTCAGATATATCTGACTAATAAGCAGAGTAAGCTCAAAGAAGAATATGCGAAAGCGTATCCAAGGGCTTAAAATAAAATAACTTATAGACTAAGGAGAGAATCAAATCATGGAAAACAATTATTTTGCTCCGGCACAGATCATTGAGAACAATCTGAAAGGTGCAGTTGGAAAAGCAAACCTGAAACTGCACAAAATGATCATGATGGGCTTTTTCGCAGGTATGTTTATTGCAATCGGTGCTGAGGGATCAAATCTTGCAGTACATACGATTGACAATTTTGGATTAGCAAAGACACTTGCGGGCTGTATTTTCCCGGTAGGACTGATGATGCTTTCTATTATAGGTGCTGAGCTTTTTACTGGAAACTGTATGATGATAGCAGCTGTAGTGGATAGAAGGATAAAACTTGTTCAGATGTTAAAGAACTGGATAGTAGTATATCTCAGCAATCTGCTTGGATCAGTGGTTACAGCTTCCCTGATATATGGAAGCGGACAGTTTGACAATTCAGCCGGCGGTCTCGGTGCCTACACTATCAAGGTTGCCATGGGCAAGACTGGGCTTGATTTTGGAAATGCCTTTGTATCAGGAATAATGTGCAATATCCTTGTGTGTGTTGCTGTCCTTATGGCATCATCAGCAAAGGATATAATAGGTAAGATATTTGCGTGTTTTTTCCCGATCATGGTATTTGTTATATCAGGTTTCGAGCATTGCGTTGCCAATATGTATTATATTCCGGCTGGAATCATGGCTGCATCAAACAGCAAATATGTCGACAAAGCATGTGAGCTTTATGGCTATACAGCCCAGCAGATAAGCGACCAGTTGACTATAGGTAATTTTTTTGGAAAGAACCTTCTTCCGGTTACCCTCGGAAATATAATTGGTGGCGGTGTGATAGTTGGACTTGGACTTTATGTGATTAACAAGCCTAAGAAAAAAGATGAATAGTTGTAAGCTGTATTTTATATAGTCTTTGAATAATATATGGAGATGAAAAAAAGATATGCCCGTGTACCTGCAAACAGATGGTTGGACATATCTTTTTTGATGTTGAATGCCAAGCATAATTTTATTTCTTAATTCTTCAGTCGTTATAAAATTCCACAATCTTGTCAATTCTCGATGACATGTTCTCAAATAACAGATCCAGAATAGTGAGGGCAGTCATCGATTCGACAACAACAACGGCTCTTGGTCCGATAATCGGATCGTGGCGGCCTCTTATGGACACCTCGATGTCTTCCCCGGATTTGTTGACGGTATTTTGTGTGGAGGCAATTGACGGAGTAGGTTTGAAATGAGCCTTCAGCACGATGTCTGAGCCATCACTCATGCCGCCCAGAATTCCACCGGCATGGTTTGTACTTTTTGAGACTTTGCCGTCTTTCATGGTGAATCCGTCGTTATTGTATGATCCTCTGCTCTCAGAAACCTCTGTGCCCTCGCCAATTTCCACTGCCTTGACAGCTCCGATGGACATGATGGCCTTCGCCAGACATGCGTCTAGTTTGTCAAATACTGGTTCTCCGATTCCTGCAGGCATTCCGTGGACGATACATTCAACACTTGAGCCTATGGAGTCATTTTCAGCCATGCAATCCTCAAGGATAGAAGATGCCCTGGTATAAGCATCTGGATCAGGCATGTTAAGATCGTTTTTGAGAATATAGTCTGCATCAAAATTGTTTTTGTCTATATGTACATCACCGATGGAAGATACATATGTAGTTATGTTGATTCCCAGTTCCTTAAGTATCTTAGATGCGATCGCACCTGCGGCAACCCTGCCTATGGTCTCTCTTCCTGATGATCGTCCGCCGCCTCTATAGTCTCTGAAACCATACTTCTGATCAAAAGTGTAGTCTGCATGCCCTGGTCTATAATATGTGGCGATATCTCCGTAATCCCCGGAGCGCTGTGAAGTGTTCCTCACCATCATTGATATAGGTGTTCCTGTTGTCTTTCCCTCGAAAATTCCTGATAATATCTCAACGGTGTCAGATTCTTTTCTTGGAGTTGAGAACTGCGAAAATCCCGGCTTTCTCCTGTCGAGAAATATCTGGATATCCTCCTCGCAAAGCGGAAGTCCTGCCGGACATCCGTCAACAACAACTCCCAGAGCCTTTCCATGAGATTCTCCCCATGTTGTGATAGTGAATTTATTTCCTATGGTAGAACCTGCCATAATATGTCTCCTTTAAAACGTGGTATAGTTACCACTTCATTTCAGACAAATGCACTGCCAGATATGTATGTGCAAAGCCTGCGCGAATTATTATAGCATACATAAGTTTATGATAACAAGGAATAAGTTGAGATGGTGAACCTTGTAATGTCGAATAGTATGTATTAGAATATACAAATAATGCTGAACGGCAGGCGTCAAAATATACAAGTAATGTCAGGTGTTGATCAATAGATAGTGGAAGGGCACGGCGAAATATATAGCTGATATAAGGTGAAGAAGATGGAAAAATATTACATAGTAAAATCTATAGATGGAGATTACGCTAATCTGGTTGATGAGAATGAGCCGGATGGTGAGACTAAGCTCGTTGCAAGAGCATTACTTCCAGAAAATATATCGGAGGGAACAAGACTTCATTATGCGTTCTTGCAATATGAAATAGCAGAGTAGTTCTGCAATATGAAACAATAATAGTAGAGGATAATAATATGTAGAATAATTCTCCCTTTACAAACAAACACACATATGTTATTCTACACAAGGTCAGCTGACACTTAGTTTGAGGATACCTCTAGACCTTTTGCCCGGTGTCAGCCATGTATATTTATTTTATAGGAGGATTGTTATTATGATAACAAAAGAGCAGAAGCAGGAAATCGTAGCTAAGTACGGCAAGGATGCAAACGACACAGGTTCAACAGAGGTTCAGATCGCACTTCTTACAGCAAGAATCAATGACCTCAACGGACATTTCAAGGCTAATCCAAAGGATCATCACTCAAACCGTGGTCTTCTTAAGATGGTTGGTCAGAGAAGAAACCTTCTTGCATACCTCAAGAGCAAGGATATCGAGGCATACAGAAAGCTTATCGAGAGCCTTGGACTCAGAAAGTAATTCTAGTTTAAGAATTTCTATTCGGGCTTTAATAAAATAACAATTATGAGAACCATGTGGCAGCACATGGTTCTTTTTTATAAGCCTTTTTTTATAAGTACACACCTTTGGATATTGTATTTTTTATATTCGTATGCTAAAATTTAAAAGATTGTGGAATGACATATCGAGACTTCTATAAAGAATATCGTGGGTGATTGAATCAGAGTGCTGAAAAGAAGTTGAGACATGGTGTTTTTTATAGTTGTTTCGACGTCTTCCACAATACAAATAATATAATCAAGGAGATTTTGAGATGAGTAAGGAATTCAAGAGATACCAGAAAGAGATCGCAGGCAGAATGCTCACAGTCGATATAGGCAGAGTAGCTGCACAGGCAAATGGCGCTGCATTTATCAAGTACGGTGACACAACAGTGCTTTCAACATGTACAGCTTCAGAGAAGCCAAGAGACGGAATCGATTTCTTCCCGCTTTCCGTAGAGTATGAGGAGAAGTTATATTCAGTTGGAAAGATACCTGGAGGATTCAACAAGAGAGAGGGAAAGGCATCAGAGAACGCTGTCCTCACATCACGAGTAATCGATAGACCTATGAGACCACTTTTCCCTAAGGACTATAGAAATGACGTAACACTTAACAACCTTGTTATGTCAGTAGATCCAGAGTGCAGACCAGAGCTGGTGGCAATGCTCGGATCATCTATCGCAACATGTATATCAGACGTTCCATTTGACGGACCATGTGCCATGATCACAGAAGGTTATCATGATCGAGGCTGGTGCAAACATAGTACCAGAAGCTAAGATGATCGAGGCTATTTACATGGCTCATGATATCAACCAGGACATCATCGCATTTATCAATGAGATAGTAGCTGAGGTTGGAAAGCCAAAGCATTCATATGTAAGCTGTGCAGTTCCAGAGGAGCTCTTTGCAGCAATCAAGGAGATCGTTCCACCAGCAGCTATGGAGGATGCTGTATTCTCAGATGAGAAGCAGGTTCGTGAGGAGAATATCAGACAGATAACAGAGAAGCTTGAGGAGGCATTTGCAGACAACGAGGAGTGGCTTGCAGTACTTCCTGATGCTATATACCAGTATCAGAAGAAGACGGTGAGAAAGATGATCCTCAAGGATCACAAGAGACCTGATGGACGAGCTATCAACCAGATCAGACCGCTTGCTGCTGAGGTTGACATCATTCCTAGAGTTCACGGTTCAGCTATGTTCACGAGAGGACAGACACAGATATGTAACGTATGTACACTTGCTCCACTTTCTGAGATCCAGAGAGTTGATGGACTTGATGAGAATGTTACAACAAAGAGATATATGCACCACTATAACTTCCCTGCTTACTCAGTAGGAGAGACAAAGGTTTCAAGAGGACCAGGACGTAGAGAGATCGGACACGGTGCACTTGCTGAGAGAGCACTTCTTCCAGTGCTTCCAAGCGAGGAGGAGTTCCCATATGCTATCAGAACAGTATCAGAGACATTTGAGTCAAACGGTTCAACATCAATGGCATCAACATGTTCATCATGTATGTCACTTATGGCTGCCGGTGTCCCTATCAAGGCTATGGTTGCAGGTATCTCATGCGGACTTGTAACAGGTGATACAGATGACGATTATATCGTTCTCACAGATATCCAGGGACTTGAGGATTTCTTTGGAGATATGGACTTTAAGGTAACAGGTACTACAGAAGGTATCACAGCTATCCAGATGGATATCAAGATCCACGGACTTACAAGACCAATCGTTGAGGAGGCCATCGCAAGAACACGTGAGGCAAGACTCTTTATCATGGAGACATGTATGAAGCCGGCTATCGCAGCTCCAAGACCAACAGTCAATGAGTTCGCACCAAAGATCAAGCAGATTAAGATCGATCCAGAGAAGATCGGTGAGGTTATCGGACAGAGAGGTAAGACTATCAACACTATCATCGAGGAGACAGGTGTCAAGATCGATATCGATGATGAGGGAAGAATCTCTATCTGCGGCGTAGAGCAGGCGGGTATGGACAAGGCCATAGAGATGATCAACATGATCGTAGAGCCTCTTGAGGTTGGCAAGAACTACCATGGCAAGGTCGTTAAGGTTATCGACTGCGGAGCTATCGTATCACTTGCACCGAACAAGGACGGACTCATCCACATCTCAAAGCTTTCAGATAAGAGAGTTGCAAAGGTTGAGGATGTTGTAAATGTTGGCGATGAGGTTGACGTAAAGGTCATCAAGATCGATGAGAGAGCAGGAAGAATAAGCCTGAGCCTCAAGGATGTACAGTAAATAATTACTAACTATAAGGGTATTTGATATTATTTTATAAGGGTAAATCTGATGTCTCGAAGCCGGTCGGTCATATGACCGGTTCCGGGGCATTCTAATAACTGCAATAAATGCAGTAAATAAAGGCAGACAGAAAGAAAACAAACTAAAATAAATGTTAAAACAGATTTAAGGGGGAACATATGAAATACGGTTATTTTGACGAACAGCACAAAGAGTATGTAATTGACAGACCAGACACACCGGCACCTTGGGCAAACTACCTCGGTTCACCGGAATATGGAGCTATAATCTCCAACAATGCAGGTGGCTACAGCTTTGAAAAGTCAGGAGCAAACGGAAGAATACTTAGATACATATTTAACAGCTTTGACCAGCCTGGAAGATATATATATATTCGTGATGATGATACAAAGGATTATTGGTCAGCATCATGGCAGCCGGTTGGCAAGAGTCTTGATGTATACAAGAGCGAGTGTCACCATGGAACGGCATATACAAAGATGTATGCAGAGTATTCTGATATCAAGTCAGAGGTACTGTATTATGTTCCACTTAACAAGACTCATGAAGTATGGAAGGTAAGAGTTACCAACAATTCGGACAGACCACGTAATCTGTCAGCAATCGGATACTGCGAGTTTACAAATGACTGTAACTATGAACAGGATCAGGTAAATCTTCAGTACACACTCTTTATAACAAGAACATATTTCATGGATAACAACAAGATCCTTCAGGTCATCAACGAGAATGTTGAGAAGGCAGAGATCAACGGAAGCAAGGCCAACAGAAGATTCTTTGCAATTGCTGGAAGTGATGTCGCATCATACTGCGGTGACAAGGAGGAATTCCTTGGAAGATATCACGGTTATGGTGATCCTGTTGGAGTTATAAATGGTGATCTTGGCAACAAGCTTAACTACAACAGCAATGCCTGCGGAGGACTTCAGACAAAGTTCACACTTGCTCCGGGCGAGTCGAAGGATTTTGCATTTATAGTTGGAATGAAGGACAATGATGCTGCAAATGCTGTCATAGCCGGATATTCAGATCCTGCTGCAGCATGTAAGGAGGAACTTGATGAGCTGATAGAGTACTGGCATTCAAAGCTCAACAACTTCCAGGTACATACACCAAGTGATTCATTCAACAATATGGTAAATACATGGAATGCATACCAGTGTTTCATGACATTCATATGGTCAAGAGCTGCATCATTCTCATATTGCGGTCTGAGGAACGGATATGGATACAGAGATACAGTTCAAGATATCCAGGGCGTTATTCACCTTGCTCCTGAGATGGCTCTTGAGAAGATCAGATTTATGTTGTCAGCACAGGTAGACAACGGCGGCGGACTTCCACTTGTAAAGTTCACACACAATGCAGGACATGAGGACACACCAGATGATCCTTCATATGTACAGGAGACCGGACATCCTGCATATCGTGCAGATGACGCGCTGTGGTTGTTCCCAACTGTATACAAGTATATTGCGGAGTCAGGTAATCTTGACTTCATAGATGAGGTTATTCCATTTGCCAACAAGGATGAAGGTACTGTATATGAGCACCTTAAGAGAGCGATCGATTTCTCTATGAACAGACTTGGAGACAACGGTATGCCGGCAGGACTCTGGGCAGACTGGAATGACTGTCTGAGACTTGGAAAGAGAGGAGAGTCAACATTTGTTGCCATGCAGCTCTACTATGCGATGACGGTTATCAAGTATTTTGCAGAGATGAAGAATGACGCAGAGTACATAGATTACGTCAATAGCATTCAGTACAAGATGGGGGAGACCATCCAGAAGAAGTGCTGGGAGGACGACAGATTTATCCGTGGATACAAAGAGGGCGGACAGGTCATCGGTTCAAAGAATGATCCAGAGGCAAGCATGTGGCTGAATCCTCAGTCATGGGCAGTTATAAGCGGACTTGCAACAAGAGAGCAGTCCGAGCTTGCACTTGAGTCCGTTCATAGAGAACTCAACACAGAGTATGGTGTAAGACTTATGTTCCCTCCATACAGAGAGCACGCATTTGATGGAGCACTAATGCTTCTGTTCAATGCAGGAACAAAGGAGAATGCAGGTATATTCTCACAGCCACAGGGCTGGATCATACTTGCCGAGGCACTAATGGGACATGGAAACAGAGCGTTCGAATATTTCAATGAGAGCTCACCTGCATCCATGAATGATAAGGCAGAGATCAGAAAGCTTGAGCCATATTGCCATGGACAGTTTACAGAATCTGTGGGAAGTCCATTTGAGGGACGTGCTCATGTACATTGGCTCACAGGTACAGCATCAACCTGTATGGTTGGCTGCGTTGAGGGTATCATGGGTATGAGACCTGACTTTGGCGGAATCAAGATCGCACCTTCAGTTCCATCAGACTGGAAGGAGTTTGAGATTGAGAAGGTGTTCAGAGGCAAGAAACTTTCCATCAAGGTACAGAATCCGGATGGACATGAGAGCGGTTTCCAGAGTATGACAGTGAACGGAGAGACATTTAAGTCGAACTACATTCCAGCAAGCGCACTCAAGGACGAAAATGATATCGTGCTTGTCATGTAATATATTATAGAAATATTTCGACAGCCTGGCGCTGAATAAAAAAACAAATATTTTCATATTACTATATGAGAAGGGGGGCGATCCCCCTTCTTAATTTTTGAGTGGAAAGCTGGTATGGTTATATGAATGATAGTTCCGAGAACATGGCGGCAGGAGCGAATCTAAGAAAAATAGAGGACAGAATAAAGGCAGGGAAGAATTGCCACATTATGGAGTGCGGAGATGATGGCTATATTCTGTTGTGTGGAATATATGGAGAGATAGAAGGACATGAAAAACTGCCCGTGGGTGTGAAGAGTACGAGCTATGAGGATCTTCTTCCAGCGGTTGCACAGGCGGAGAACTGCCGTGAGATAAAAGGCGTGTTGGTGCTTATAAATACAGTTGGCGGTGATGTTGAGTCGGGACTTGCGATTTCGGAAATGTTTGCAAGTCTGTCAAAGCCGGTTGTGACACTGGTGCTTGGCGGGGGGCATTCTATAGGAGTCCCTCTGGCAACTTCCGGAGATGCCTCATTTATAGTTCCGACCGCGACTATGGTGGTTCATCCTATACGGACGAGCACTGCTGTGCTTGGCGTGAAGCAGAATTTTGAATATATTGAGAAAATGCAGGATCGTATAATAGATTTTACGGTTGTACATTCAGATATTTCCCATGATGATTTCAAGAAATACATGTTCAATACTGCTGAACTTACAAAGGATGTTGGATCAGTACTGGTAGGAAATGAAGCTGTTCGCGCGGGAATAATAACTGCATCAGGAGGAATGGCTGACGCTTTAAAAAAACTCTATGACTTGATTAATTGTATAAATGATAGTAAAATTCCATAGGATATTGTTTAGAATAATGGAAGAAGAGGTAAGAGATGGCTTCTGGTAATAAAAAGTCAGGAACAAAAACTTCATCAAATAAAAAGATATCTGGAAATTTAAATTCCAGGAGCAGGACAAAACAGACAAGAGCAAATGTTAAAAAGACGGGTACCCCCCGCATGACAAAGAAGCAGCTTGCGGCAGAACAGGCAAGACAGAGGCGTATGAGAAATGAGATAATCCTTATAGTGATATTTGCGTTCTCAATCTTCCTTTTGATAGCAAACTTCCGCATCTGTGGAATAGTCGGAGACGTTGTTTCAGGATTCTTCTTTGGAATCCTTGGATTCAGTGAATATTTCTTCCCGATATACCTGTTTGTATCGGCTGCATTCCTGATATCGAATGATTTCAACAGGAAACTGGTCAAGAAAGTTGTGTGCTTTGGAGTTGTTCTGCTGCTTGTATCAATGATATTTCAGGTGTTTTATTCAACAGATTACATATCGATCAAAAACTGCTATCTGGACGGATATCAGCATCATGCCGGCGGCGGAGTTATAGGAGGAGGGATATTCTTTGCCATAAGAAAGCTTCTTGGTGTTCCCGGTGCCTGCATAGTGATGCTTATTCTTGCAGTTGTCATGTTTATTCTGATAACAGAGATATCGGTTATAGACAACATAAAATTGCTGTGGGAAAGAATCAGATCAGATAAGGACTACGATGATGAGCATGCTGGTTATTATGGATACGATACTGACGATGGCTGGAATGGTGAGGATAATAATCGTGTAAAAAATCCTATGATGGAGAATGATGACAGGGTTCTAGTATCTTCGGGCAGACGGGCAAAGCCTTCCATGGCAAATCTCAATGTATATGGTCCAAAGGAATCAAATGGCACAGATCATCAGAAGAAGAATAGATCATCAGGTAATAAGCAAAAGGATTCTGATAAGCCAAAGGATTTCTTCTATAGGGAAGAAGTCCATGAACTTCAGTCGGATAATCTGATTGACGACCATACCGCGGTTCCATATGATGAGTTCAGTAATGGTGTTGAAAAGATCGTAATGTCTGATGAGGATGATGAGTTTATCAATCCTGTACAGGTGGATACAACTGATACTGAACCTGTGGATACCGCGCTTGACGGATTCGGAAACAGGCAGATTAAGAGGCAGACGGAGAGTGCCGCAGCCAGCATGGCTATGCCTGATAAGACAGATATGGCGGATGACATTGTGAACAGTGATGCTGAAGATGTGCTTGCAGGTGCGATCAATGGCAATATGCATCCAGAGAGCGTGTCGGATTACAATCCTCTTATGGATTCCGCTTTTGCAGATGAGACGGTTATACAGAAAAAGCCTGTAAGGAAGACTAAGCAGAGCGATAAGGAGTCGAAGACATATCAGGAGGGGCGCAGGTACAGATTCCCAACGGCGAGCCTGCTAAACGAGCCTCCTAAGAATAATAATTCAAATAGGGATGCGCACGTCAGGGAGACGGCAATAAAGCTTAAAAATACACTTGAGACATTTGGTGTAAATGTGACAATAACCAACTACAGCTGTGGTCCTGCGGTTACAAGGTTTGAGATGCAGCCGGAGCAGGGAGTGAAGGTTAGCAAGATACTGAATCTTGCCGATGACATCAAGCTAAACCTTGCTGCAGCAGACATTCGTATTGAGGCTCCGATACCTGGAAAGGCAGCTATAGGAATAGAGGTTCCAAACAAAGAGAATTCCATTGTAGCATTCAGGGAACTTATAGAATCGGACAACTTTAAAAATCTCAAATCAAAAGTTGCATTTGCAGTAGGAAAGGACATAAGCGGACAGGTAATAGCCACGGATATTGCCAAGATGCCACATCTTCTCATTGCCGGAGCGACAGGGTCAGGTAAGTCGGTATGTATCAATACTCTAATAATGAGTATTCTGTACAAGGCAACACCGGAGGAGGTCAAGCTTATAATGATCGATCCGAAGATGGTAGAACTCGCATGTTACAACGGCATACCACATCTTCTTATTCCGGTAGTAACCGATCCGAAGAAGGCAGCCGGAGCACTCAACTGGGCTGTGATGGAGATGACAAGGAGATATCAGCTTTTTGCAGAACACAGTGTCCGTAATATACAGGGCTACAATGACAAGGTCGAGAATGCGGTTATCGCCGGCGCTGACGGCGAGAAGCTTCCAAAGATGCCGCAGATCGTTGTTATAGTGGACGAGCTTGCAGATCTTATGATGGTTGCCCATGGCGAGGTCGAGGATGCGATAGTAAGACTTTCACAGCTTGCCAGAGCTGCCGGAATACATCTTGTCATAGCGACACAGAGACCTTCTGTAGATGTAATAACAGGACTTATAAAGGCAAATGTGCCATCCAGAATAGCATTTGCGGTATCATCAGGAGTGGATTCCAGAACCATACTTGACATGGTTGGAGCGGAGAAGCTTCTTGGAAAGGGTGATATGCTGTTTTATCCGACCGGTTATCCGAAGCCTGTCAGGGTTCAGGGTGCATTTGTTTCTGATGATGAGGTTACAGCAGTCGTTGACTTTCTTAAGAAGAACAACGGAGTCGGTACATACGATGATGATATTGCCAAGTCGATATCAGGAAATGGCGGATCAGGAGCCACTGCAATAGGCGGGGCTTCTGCAAACGATAAGGATGAATACTTCGTGGAAGCAGGAAGATTCATTATAGAGAAGGAAAAGGCTTCAATAGGTATGCTTCAGAGAACGTTCAAGATAGGCTTTAACAGAGCAGCCAGGATCATGGATCAGCTGATGGCCGCGGGAGTAGTTGGCCCTGAGGAGGGGACAAAGGCCAGAAAGATTCTGATGAGCCAGGAACAGTTCGATGAATACATAGACACTAATTTATAGAAAAGCGGAGGATAAGAGCTATGATGACAGACATTGAAATTGCACAGAATGCCGAGATGAAGCACATAAAGGAGGTTGCTGCGAAGCTTGGTATATCAGAGGACGACCTCGACATGTATGGAAAGTATAAGGCAAAGCTTTCAGATGAGCTTATAAAGAAAGTCGAGGGCAACGAGAATGGAAAGCTCATCCTCGTCACAGCCATCAATCCAACACCTGCAGGTGAGGGAAAGACGACTATCACCGTAGGACTTGGTGAGGCTATGGGACAGCTTGGAAAGAAGGCGGTCATAGCACTTCGTGAGCCTTCACTTGGACCGTGTTTTGGCATCAAGGGCGGTGCAGCCGGTGGTGGATATGCACAGGTAGTACCTATGGAGGATCTGAATCTCCACTTTACAGGAGATTTTCATGCCATAACATCTGCAAACAATCTCCTTGCGGCCATGATGGATAACCATATCCAGCAGGGAAATGCGCTAAGGATAGATGTGAATAGGATAGTGTTTAAGAGATGTATGGATATGAATGACAGAGTGCTCAGACACACTGTTGTAGGACTTGGAAAGCGTGTGGACGGAGTACCTAGAGAGGATGGATTTGTCATAACAGTTGCTTCAGAGATCATGGCCATCCTATGCCTTGCAAGTGATATGAAGGATCTTCAGGAGAGACTGGGAAGAATAATCGTTGCATACAACATGGATAATGAGCCTGTTACAGCGGCTGATCTCAAGGCTGTGGGAGCTATGGCTGCACTCCTCAAGGATGCTATCAAGCCAAATCTTATTCAGACACTTGAGCATACACCAGCGATCGTACATGGTGGTCCTTTTGCAAATATAGCGCACGGATGCAACAGTGTAATGGCGACAAAGACAGCTTTAAAGCTTGCTGACTATGTCATTACAGAAGCTGGCTTTGGCGCAGATCTCGGAGCTGAGAAGTTCTTTGATATCAAGTGCCGTATGAACGGATTAGAGCCTGATGCGGTTGTCCTCGTAGCGACAGTAAGAGCACTCAAGTACAACGGCGGTGTGGCAAAGGCTGATCTTGGTGAGGAGAATCTCGACGCACTTAAGGCAGGTATAGTAAACCTTGAGAAACATATAGAGAACCTTCAGAAGTACGGCGTACCTGTAGTTGTTACACTTAATAGATTTGTCACAGACAGCCAGGCAGAACTCGATTTTGTGAAGGAGTTCTGTGAAGACAGAAACTGTGATTTCGCACTTGCTAACGTATGGGAGCAGGGCGGCAAGGGCGGTATAGACCTTGCAAATGCAGTGCTTAACACACTGGAGAACAAGAAGAGCAACTTCAAGGTGCTCTACGATGACAGCCTTTCAATAAAGGATAAGATAAATTGTATCGCTACAGAGATATATGGCGCAGACGGCGTTACATACAGTGCAGAGGCCAGCAAGGCTATCGCCAAGATAGAGGAGATGGGCTTCGGCAATTTCCCTGTATGTATGGCAAAGAACCAGTATTCTCTGTCAGATGATCCAAAGAAGCTTGGAAGACCTACAGGATTCGATATAAATATCCGCGAGGTATATGTAAGTGCAGGAGCAGGATTTGTGGTTGCCATAACAGGAACTATCATGACTATGCCAGGTCTTCCAAAGTCTCCTGCAGCAGAGAGAATATATGTGGATGATGATGGCAAGATCGTCGGACTGTTCTAATATTGTGGACAGTATTGATCTGCATAGATTATAAGCAGATATTTATAGCGTATTGATGCTTAATGTTACAGGAGGTCAGATATATGTATAAACTTATAGATGGTAAGGTTATATCAAAGCAGATAAAGGATGAGCTGAAGGAGAAGGTGGCAGCAATTAAAGCCGAGGGCACTGAGATATGTCTTGCGGTTATACAGGTTGGCAATGATCCAGCTTCGTCAGTATATGTGGGCAATAAGAAGAAAGCTTGTGAGTATATAGGAATAGGCTCACTGTCATATGAGCTTCCGGAGAATACAACAGAGGAGGAGCTTCTTACACTTATCGAGAAGCTCAACGCCGATGACAAGGTGAACGGAATACTTGTACAGCTTCCTCTTCCAAAGCATATAGATGAGGATAAGGTTATAAAGACCATCTCGCCAAAGAAAGATGTGGATGGATTTCACCCTATGAGTGTTGGTGCACTCAGTATAGGACAGCCGGGATTCGTGTCATGTACACCGGCCGGTGTTATCCAGCTCATCAAGAGATCAGGAATAGAGATAGAGGGCAAGGAGTGCGTTGTCCTTGGAAGAAGCAACATAGTCGGAAAGCCTATGAGCATGCTTCTGCTCCGCGAGAACGGTACAGTGACCGTATGCCATTCTAGAACAAAGGATCTCAAGGAAGTATGTAAGCGCGCTGATATACTTGTAGTGGCTATAGGAAAGCCAAAGATGATAGATGCTTCATACATAAAGGATGGAGCAACTGTCATAGATGTTGGAATCCACAGAGATGAGAACAATAAGCTCTGCGGAGATGTCGATTTTGATTCAGCAAAGGAAGTTGCCGGAGCCATAACTCCTGTGCCGGGCGGCGTTGGACCTATGACTATAGCGATGCTCATGGCGAACTGTGTCGAGTCGATCAATATAAATTAAAACAAACGATTATAAATTATTGGAGAGCACATGAAAGTATTACTCATATCACTTGGCTGTGATAAGAATCTGGTTGACAGTGAGGTTATGCTGGGACTTCTGAATAAGGCCGGTCATGAACTTACAAATGATGAGACTGAAGCAGAGGCTGTGGTCATAAATACCTGCGCATTTATCAGTGATGCGAAGGAGGAAAGTATCAATACCATCATAGAGATGGGACGTCTTAAGAAGACCGGTAGACTTAAAAAACTCATTGTGGCTGGGTGTCTGTCACAGAGATATAAGGACGAGATAATGAAAGAGCTTCCAGAGATCGATGTCATAATCGGTGCGACAAATTATGACAAGATAGTGGAGGCGATAGGAACTGATGAGGATGCCATAGTAGATGATATAAATTATACACCAAAGCCTGTATCTGAGAGAATAGTCACAACAAATGCGTCTATGGCATATTTTAAGATAGCAGAAGGTTGTAATAAACTGTGCACTTATTGTATAATACCTCACATAAGAGGCCGATACAGAAGTATTCCTATGGATAGACTTCTGGCATCTGCTGAGAAACTTGCAGCGGACGGAATAAAGGAGCTGGTTCTTGTTGCACAGGAGACGACTCTTTACGGAGTTGATCTGTATGGGGGCAAGAAGCTTCCGGAACTTCTCACAAAACTCAGTGATATAGAGGGTATAGAGTGGATTAGGCTTTTGTACTGTTATCCGGAGGAGATTACAGATGAACTTATATCTGTGATGGCGGAGAATCCAAAGATATGTCATTATATAGACATACCTATACAACATTCTGAAAATGAGATACTCAGAAGGATGGGCAGAAAGACAAGCAGAGAAGACATAGTATCACTTGTATCAAAGCTCAGGACAGCCATGCCGGATATAGCCATCAGGACCACTCTTATATCAGGCTTCCCTGGGGAGACTCAGGAACTTCACGATGGCCTTGTGGATTTTGTTGACGAGTGCGAGTTTGACAGACTCGGTGTGTTCACGTACTCACCGGAGGAGGGAACACCTGCAGCCGGTTATGAGGATCAGGTGGATGGAGAGCTTGCGGCAAAGTGGCGCGACGAGATCATGGAGCTTCAGCAGGAGATCTCATATGAGAAGAATCAGGAACTGATCGGTTCCATTCAGAGAGTACTCATAGAGGGATATCTTGTGGAAGACGATGTCTATGTTGGAAGAACATACAGAGATGCTCCGGGAGTTGACGGTATAGTTTTTGTCAGTGCACCATATGAATTGATGTCCGGTTCATTTGTGGATGTGAAGATAACCGAGGCAAATGAATATGATTTGACGGGAGTGATAGTAGAATGAATTTACCAAACAAATTGACAATACTGAGAGCAGTGATGATTCCTTTCTTTTTGGTATTTCTGTATATACCGGGAGGATGGTCAAAATGGGTTGCGCTTGCAATATTCATAGCTGCTTCACTTACAGATATGCTTGATGGAAAGATTGCGAGAAAGTACAATCTTGTTACTAATTTTGGAAAATTCATGGATCCGCTTGCGGACAAGCTTTTGGTCTGCTCTGCGCTGATTGCACTTTCAGATCTTGACCGTATACCGGCATGGATAGTTATAGTGATAATCGCCAGGGATTTTATAATAAGTGGATTCAGACTCATTGCAGCGGAAAAAGGGGTTGTCATAGCTGCTGGATGGTGGGGCAAGATCAAGACTACAGTACAGATGATCATGGTTGGGTTCCTTATCGCCAATCTGAAGGTATTCTACATTTTTGATCAGGTGCTCATATACCTTGCGCTTGCACTTACCATCATATCTCTGATAGACTACCTTTACCACAACAGGGATGTGTTAAAGGATTAATATGTTAAAAATCAGGATGTTAAGGCGTCAGGATCAATAAATAAATAAATAATAATTTATAATTCAACGGGGAATTTGGGGTATACTCTATCATGAGTGGAGTTACACGGGTTCCCCATTTTGTGTTCTGCCTGGTGAGCAGAGCAGATAAAAATCCTAAAACAGCAAAAACACCGGGTGTCTTTTGTCGGTTTTTTCGATTTTACTTGAAATATGGCGGCAAAGGCTTTACAATTATACTCGGCGAAAATTGGACTATATTATATTTTGGTAGTCCTAAAATAAATTAAACGGAGGGCTAAAAATGAGCAACACACCAAGCTTGTCAGCAAGTGACAGAATATCAATGTTACTTGATGACTCAAGTTTTGTTGAAATCGGCGCATATGTAACTGCTAGAAATACAGATTTCAACATTCAGGACAAGGATACTCCAAAAGACGGTGTTATAACCGGATACGGAGTCATCGATGGCAATTTAGTTTATGTTTACAGCCAGGACGCAACTGTTCTGGGCGGTTCCATCGGAGAAATGCACGCAAAGAAGATTACAGGACTTTACGATATGGCTATGAAGATGGGGGCACCAGTGATCGGGCTGATCGACTGTGCAGGACTCAGACTTCAGGAGGCAACAGACGCTCTCAATGCATTTGGTGAGGTTTATCTCAAGCAGACACTTGCATCAGGTGTGATTCCACAGATCACAGCAGTATTTGGTACTTGCGGTGGTGGTGCAGCGATCATTCCTAATCTTACAGATTTCACATTCATGACTAAGGAAGGTTCAAAGCTTTTTGTGAACAGTCCTAACACATTGGATGAGAACCGTACAGAGAAGCTTGACACAGCAGCTGCTGAGTATGTTGCAGAGAATACATCAAACGTTGATGCAGTATACGATACAGAGTCAGAGGTTCTCGGTGCTGTGAGAACTCTTGTGGGACTTCTCCCAGCCAACAACGAAGATGATGGTGATGGAGCAGTTTGCGAGGATGATGTGAACAGGATAATCCCTGATCTCGAGTCTAAGGCAGGAGATGTTGATGCAGTTATAGCAGACATCACAGATGACGAGTTCGTATTTGAACTCAAGAAGAATTTTGCAGACGACGTAGTCACAGCATTTATAAGATTAAATGGTGAGACTGTCGGCGTAGTTGGAAACAAGAAGGATGTAATGACAACTGCAGGAGCATACAAGGCAGAGGAGTTTGTCAAGTTTTGTGATGCATTTAATATTCCAGTGCTCACACTTGTCAATATCAAGGGCTTTGAGGCAACTGTAAAGGAAGAGAAGACAATATCAAAGGCTGTTGCAAAGCTCACATATGCTTATGCAAACGCAACAGTTCCAAAGGTAACAGTTATGCTTGACAAGGCATACGGCACAGCTTACACAACAATGTGTTCGAAGGCTATCGGTGCTGATATGGTATATGCATGGCCAAAGTCAGTCATTGGAACAATGGATCCAGAGATGGCTGTCAAGATCATGTATGAGGACGAGATAGCAGCAGCTGGTGATAAGGCCGCATTTATAAAGGATAAGAAGGCTGAGTATACTGAGGCTCTGTCAGGAGCACTTTCAGCAGCTAAGAGAGGCTATGTTGATGATATCATCGAGCCGGACGCTACAAGAAAGAGAGTTATCGCAGCATTTGACATGCTTTTTTCAAAGAGTGAGGATAAGCCATACAAGAAGCATGGAACAATATAAAGGAGTGACAACTTAATGGGAAAAATAATAAAGAAAAGATTATTATTGATAGTTTCTATGTTAGCTGTTACATTTGCACTTGCTGGTTGTACATCTTCAGACAAAAAGGTCGAATTTAAGTATGATAAGAAAACTCTTGTTCAGACTGTAAAGGATCAGGCACAGCAGTATATGAGTATGGCAAGCGTTGACGAGATATACAATTATGCTGTTGATGAAGATGCAAGTTTAGGCTCTGATGAGAGTGTGGTCGATGCCATAAAGGTATTTGCCACACTGAACGAAGATTATGGTGATTTTGTAAAATTCACATCAGACTATAATGTTGAAGAAGTTGACGACAAGGTAGCAGTTAGTGTATATGCACAGTGTACAGAGAAGGAAGCTATTGTTAAGGCAACATTTGTAGATAACTCAGTTGTATACAATTTTCAGAAGTATAACATAATGAATCAGAATCAGTGTTCTGAGGAGCAGGCTGATGAATTACTGACATCAAATGGTGTATATCCATACAAGATCTCAGAATTTGAAGTTGCAGCTAATCAGACTATGGCTGATAAGATGAAGGATGCCGGAGCAAATACACTCATCGGTATGGGTATAGTATTCATAGCACTTATCTTCATCTCATTCATAATTTCACTTCTCAAGTATGTACCAGCTCTCTTGGATAAGGAGACAAGGGAAAAGAAGAAGGCTGAGAAGGCAAAGAAGCTTGCCGAGGCAAATGCAGATGCATCAGAAGCAGATGACAATGCCAAGGCGGATAATGCTCCTGCACCTGCCGGAATAGTAGATATAGTTAACACAGCGACAGGAGAGAGTGTCATGAACGATAGCGAACTTGTTGCAGTTATATCAGCAGCAGTTATGGCAGCACAGGGCGGAAAGACCAGAGTTCGTGTAAACTATCCAAGTAATGATAAACTGGTTGTAAGACCTAGGAAAAGGAATAAGAGATAATATAGGAGGATAATTGTTATGAAGAATTATAGAATTACAGTTAATGGAACATCATATGATGTTACAGTTGAAGAAGGAGCTGCAGGTACAGCTTCAGCAGCACCTAAGGCAGCACCAAAAGCTGCTCCAAAGGCAGCACCTAAGGCTGCAGCACCAGCAGGTGCTCAGGGTGCCGTAAAGGTTAATGCACCTATGCAGGGCAAGATTTTAAAGATTAATGCATCAGCAGGTGCTTCTGTAAAGAAGGGTGATGTACTTCTTGTTCTTGAAGCTATGAAGATGGAAAATGAAATCTGTGCACCACAGGATGGTACAGTTGCTACAGTTGAGTGTGCAGCTGGTGATTCTGTAGAGTCAGGTAAGGTATTAGTTTCATTAAATTAATTATGATACTGATATAAAGTGACTTACGGAGGTATAAGATGAGTTATATTATAACAACATTGGGAAACCTCGTACAGCAGTCAGCATTTTTTGGTTTGACATGGGGTAATTATCTCATGGTTGCTGTTGCTTTGGTTTTCTTATATTTGGCTATTAAGAAAGGATACGAA
>OHIC01000625.1_pt1 | contig 20023 bp, 18 predicted proteins | sample 1568171 | NCBI WGS metagenome assembly OHIC01 (sample SAMEA3879506, study PRJEB24766) | human gut metagenome | biome: human-associated habitat; feature: feces | place: USA | collected 1985/1987
AGAAATATTGAATACGGATGCAGCGGACGGATAAGCTGTACATGTTATCAGCAGCTTGCCGTAAAAGATTTCGGAGATGTGAAAAATAAATTCTTCCTTAGGATGCAGGTTGAAAACTGCCCGGGTGTTCTGGCGCAGATCGCGAAGGTGTTCGGGGAACATAAGGTGAGTATTGCAAGAGTCGTACAGAAAAACGCCAAGACGGACAGAGCGGAGCTTGTGATCGTAACGGAGAAAGTGAAAGAAAAACATATGGGAAGCGCGCTTTGTGAGTTGAAGGAAATGAAAAGTATTTTTGAAGTGAGCAGCATGATCAGAGAGTATTGATAGAAACTGCCGCCGGATTTTAGATGCCGGGCGGGAGCAGTTGAATTTTCAAAAAGTCCGAATAAGGAGTGCAGATGGAAAATCGGAGTTTGCCGATCGGTTTTATCATAAAACAGGTCAATAATGTATATGAAAAAGATCTTAATGAACGATTGAAAAAAATAGGAATCACATCATCCCAGTGCGCGGTGCTCGATTATTTGTTTCATACGAGTAAAGATGAAGTGAGTCAGAGAGATGTGGAGAAAAATCTGAATCTGAAAAATCCGACTGTGACCGGAATACTGAAGCGCTTAGATGAAAAAGGATATATTTTCTGTGTACCGAATGCAAACGACAGAAGAAAAAAGATAATTTATCTTACGGAAAAAGCTTATGATATTAGAAGAAAAATGGAAGCTGACAGGCGCAAGCTGGACAGAGAACTGACGAGAGGGATGACAAAGAGGGAAACAGAAGCTCTTAGAAAGAATTTGGATAAGATATTGAATAATATTGCAGATCCGTGAGAACAGGCGGAAGTAAATGAGCCGGAAGAGCGGAAAAGGAATTGATAAAAGGAGAAGATATATGAGTTACGCAGATAAAGTGTTTATCGATATGTGCCGTGATATTATTGACAACGGTACGAGCACAGAAGGAGAAAAAGTGCGTCCGGTCTGGGAAGACGGAACGTCTGCATATACGATCAAACGATTCGGCGTTGTGAACCGATATGATTTATCGAAAGAATTTCCGGCGTTGACACTGCGCCGTACAGCGATAAAAAGCTGTGTGGACGAGCTGCTTTGGATCTGGCAGAAAAAATCAAATAATGTAAATGAATTAAAAAGCCACATTTGGGACAGTTGGGCGGATGAGACAGGGTCGATCGGAAAAGCCTACGGCTATCAAATGGGAGTGAAGCATCAGTATAAAGAAGGCCGGATGGATCAGACGGACCGTGTCATATTTGATCTGAAAAATAATCCGTACAGCAGACGTATCATGACGAACATTTATGTTCATAATGACCTGCATGAGATGCATCTTTATCCGTGTGCATATAGTATGACGTTCAATGTGACAAAAGAAAAAGACAGTGAGAAATTGACGCTGAATGCTATTTTAAATCAAAGATCTCAGGACGTTCTTGCGGCAAATAACTGGAATGTGTGTCAGTATGCGGTATTAATGCATATGCTTGCACAGGTGTGTGATATGCAGGTCGGCGAGCTGGTACATGTGATTGCGGATGCTCATATTTATGACCGTCATATCCCGATCATTAAGGAACTGATCGGGAGAGAGCAGCATCCGGCGCCAAAATTCACATTAAACCCGGAAATCAAAGATTTTTATCAGTTTACGACAAAAGATATTACCATTGAGGATTATGTGACGGGACCGCAGATCAAAAATATTCCGATCGCAGTATAAGCCTGACTGGAATATTTTATGAGAGGATAAAAGACAGGATAAAATAACACGGCACTGACAAGTGATACAGAGTGAAAAGTTGGAGGAAATATGAATTTAATCGCAGCTGTAGATAAAAACTGGGCAATCGGATGTAAGAATAAACTGCTGGTGAGTATTCCGGCAGACATGAAGTTTTTCCGTGAGACGACAACCGGGAAAGTGGTCGTCATGGGAAGAAAAACGTTGGAGAGTTTTCCAAACGGACAGCCTCTCAAAAAAAGAGTGAACATCGTGCTGACGCATGATAAAAATTTTAAGGCGGGAGATGCCATTATCGTTCATTCGATGGAAGAATTGCGGGAAGAGTTAAAGAAATATCCAAGTGAGGATATTTATGTGATCGGTGGAGAGACCATTTATAAACAGCTTCTCGATGACTGTGATGTGGCGCATATCACAAAGATCGACTATGCATTTGAGGCAGATGCCTATTTCCCGAATCTCGATGAGATGCCGGAGTGGAAAATCACGCAGGACAGTGAGGAACAGACGTATTTTGATCTGGAATATTATTTTTATAAATACGAGAGAATTAAATAATATCAATAAAGTTGTTAAAATATATCATACCAAAAAGATGAAAATTGATTTATAATTGCTAAAACCCAGACAGAGAGACTGCTGGGTTTTACCTTTACTTGAACGAGGAGTTTCCGGATAGGAAAAAGAAAAAATGGAAAATTTTATATACAGTATCAACGTGACAATGCCGATTTTTCTGGTCATGGTGATCGGATACATTTTAAAGCAGATCGGAATGCTGAATGATAACTTTGTCACAGTGGCAAATAAGTTCAATTTCAAGGTCACACTTCCGTTTATGCTATTTAAGGACATTGCGGGCGTTGATATTAAAGCAGTATTTGATATTAAATATGTACTTTTCTGTGCAATCGTGAGTACCATCTGTTTCTGGGTGGTATGGGGTACAGCAAAGCTTCTGGTGCGGGACAAAACGATCCGCGGGGCATTTGTACAGTCGTCTTTCCGCGGAAGTGCGGCGGTTATGGGGCTGGCTTTTATCCAGAATATCTACGGTTCCTCTGCAATGGGACCGCTGATGATCGTCAGTGCAGTGCCGCTCTATAATATTTTTTCTGTGATCGTGCTGACATTTGAGGCAAATGACAGCACAGGGATTGACAAGAAAGCAAAGATCCGGCAGGCGGGAATCAATATATGTAAGAATCCGATCATTTTAAGTATCCTGGCAGGACTGATCGTGGGACTGCTTGGGATCCAGTTCCCGACGCTGGTAAATAAGACGGTCAGCAACGTGGCGCAGATGGCAACCCCTTTGGCACTGATCACCATCGGAGCAGGATTTGAGGGAAGAAAAGCGCTGGCAAAGATCGCACCGACCATGGCGGCTTCTACGATCAAACTGGTGCTTCAGCCACTTGTTTTTCTGCCGGTTGCTGCCTGGATGGGATTTTCCGGGGAAAAGATGATCGCAATTCTGATTATGCTGGCATCCCCGACCACGCCGAGCTGTTATATCATGGCAAAGAGCATGAACAATGATGAAGTGCTGACGGCGAGCGTTATTGTAACAACGACATTGATGGCGGCGTTTACGTTGACCGGATGGATTTTTTTACTCAAAACATTAGGGTATATCGGTTAGTCAGAGGAAAAAAGATACATATTCAGCAGAAAGTATCATTTTATGAAAGTACAGATTATTTTGAAGTATAAATGGAAAGGGTAAGACAGAAAGATGGATATTACAGGTAGAAAATTATTTGTCAAGGCATTACAGGAAGAGGGTGTCGATACGATTTTCGGTTATCCGGGTGGAACGGTGACGGATCTTTTTGATGAATTATATAAACAGGATGAGATTGAAATTGTCTTACCAAGACATGAGCAGGGACTTTTACATGAGGCAGAGGGATATGCAAAATCGACAGGAAAAGTGGGTGTCTGTCTGGTGACCAGCGGTCCCGGTGCAACGAACATCATGACAGGACTTGCAGATGCACATTATGACAACATTCCGCTTGTCTGTTTTACCGGACAGGTGCCGTTAAGCCTGATCGGAAACGATGCTTTTCAGGAAGTTGACATTGTCGGAATGACAAGAAGTATCACAAAGTATGGCGTGACGGTCAGAGACCGCAAGGATTTAGGAAAGATCATTAAGATGGCCTTTCACATTGCAAGCACAGGAAAACCGGGACCGGTCTTAATTGATCTTCCAAAGGATATCCAGACGGCGAGCGGACCGGCAGAATATCCGGACAGCGTGCAGATCCGTGGATACAAACCGAATGAGAGCGTGCATATCGGGCAGTTGAAAAAAGCATACAAACTGTTAAAGTCAGCAAAGAAACCATTGATCCTGGCTGGCGGCGGTGTCAATATTGCAAAAGCAAATGAGCTGTTGAAAGAATTTGCAGATAAAATGAACGTTCCAGTCGTGACGACCATTATGGGAAAGGGCGCGATTGCCACAACGCATCCGCTTTATATCGGAAATACGGGGATGCATGGAAAATATGCAAGCAATAAAGCAGTCAGTGAGTGTGATGTTTTATTTTCCATCGGAACAAGATTTAACGACCGTATTACCGGAGATCTGAATGAATTTGCACCAAAAGCAAAAATTGTACATATTGACGTGGACACTGCTTCCATTTCCAGAAATGTTGTGGTAGACGTTCCAATCGTATCGGATGCAAAACTTGCCCTGGAAAAATTGCTGGAATGGGCAGAACCAAAGGATACGGCTGCATGGCAGGAGAGAATTAAGGCATGGGATGAAAAGAATCCACTTGAGATGCGCAGAGACCGCGGCATGACACCACAGATGATCATGGAACACATCAATCATACGTTTGACGAGGCGGTTTTTGTCACGGATGTAGGACAGAACCAGATGTGGGCAACGCAGTATCTGGATATTGACGAAAAACGCCAGATGATCACTTCCGGCGGGCTTGGAACAATGGGATTCGGTTTTCCAGCGGCGATCGGTGCAAAGATTGGAAACAGGAATACGGAAGTAGTCTGTGTCACCGGTGATGGCGGTTTCCAGATGAATATTCAGGAGATGGCAACAGCGATCGTGCAGGGGACACCGGTTATCATCTGCCTGCTCAATAACCAGTATCTTGGCATGGTCCGCCAGATGCAGCAGCTTTTTTATGGCAAACGCTATTCCGCAGTATGCTTAAGAAAGAGAAGAAGCTGTCCGGCAAACTGCAAGGGACCAAATGAAGCATGCCCTCCATATACACCGGATTTTGTTGCACTTGCAGAAAGCTATGGTGCGCATGGCATCCGTGTAGAGCGGGAAGAAGACATTCAGGCAGCTTTGGATAAAGCGAGAACTTACAAAGATGCACCGACAGTCATTGAATTTCTGATCTCTTCGGATGAGATCGTGCTTCCGATGGTAAAGGGCGGAAATCCGATGAGCGAGATGATTTTGAAATAGGCGGATACAGATATGGTGAGAGAGGAAAATATCATGAAAGACAGATGGATTGCACTATATGTAGAAAATCAGGTTGGTGTTCTGGCAAAGGTTTCCGGTCTTTTTTCCGGGAAATCATACAATTTGCAGAGTCTGACAGTTGGCACGACAGAGGACGAGACGGTTTCCCGTATGACCATCTGCGTTACCAGTGATGACATAACATTTGAACAGATCAAAAAGCAGCTGAACCGTATGGTTGAAGTAATCAAAGTCATTGATCTGACAGATGTACCGATTCATATGAAAGAGATTCTGTTCGCAAAGGTTCTCCGTGTGAATGCTGCGGAAAAAGAAGAAGTATTCCAGATCGCACAGGTGTTTAATGTGCAGGTGGCAGATATCGGAAATGACAGTGTCCTGCTGGAATGCAAACTGACTGCTCATAGAAATAACGAGCTGATCGCACTGTTAAAATCGAAATTTAAGATGATTGAGGTAGTGCGCGGCGGAGCAGTAGCAATTGAATCCATCAGTACAAGCTGTAGATAATAAAATTTTTCGAAAATTATAGCAAAAGTAATGTACAACTTAAATACCCTGTGATATAATAAAAATGTTTTGAAATGTAGTATTAAAAACTACGTTGGAAAACGTATATTTAAGAATAAGAAGTCATAAAGCTATTTTGCAGATGACAGTAGTAAATAAACGAGGTATTTATGATGCAGAAAAAAGTACAGATCATCAGTGATGGTTCCTTGGATCTCTCACAGGAACTCACAAAGGAAAAAGATATTGAGGTTGTTCCATTTTACGTGTCCTTTGACAGTGAAACGTATCAGAAGGAAATGGTAGAAGTCGGTGTCAGGGAATTCTATCAGGAAATGGTGGATCACCCGACTGTTTTCCCAAAGACATCCATGCCATCCGTGCATGATTATTATGAGGTGTTTGAAAAACATGCGAAGGAGCAACTGCCGGTCATCTGTATCTGTATCACCAGAAAATTCAGTGGTTCCCTGCAGTCTGCGACAACAGCAAAAGATATGATATTAGAGGAATACCCGGATGCACAGATCACGGTCATTGATTCTACAGTCAATACTGTGCTGCAGGGATTATATGTATTAGAGGCATGCAGACTGCGCGATATGGGCTTAGAGTATCAGCAGATTGTAGATGCGTTACTGCCGATCCGTGAGACAGGAAGAATTTTTTTCACGATCGGAAGTATTGACTATTTAAAACATGGCGGAAGGATTGGAAAATTAGCCGGGATTGCAGCCAGCGCATTAAAAATCAAACCTCTGATCACGTTAAAAGAAGGTGAGATCTTTAATTCCGGCATTACAAGAAATCGTCTCAAATCCATGAAAAAAGTCGTGGATATGACAAGGGAATATTTAGACGAAGTCAATGCGAAACCGGGAGAGTACAGTTTCTGCATCGGTTATGGATATGATCATAATGAAGCTCTGGAATTTCGGGAGATGTTAAAGGACCTGATCAAAGAACGTCTTGGAATTGATGAGATCGGTATTTACCAGATCGGTGCAACCATTGGAGTGCACACAGGACCATATCCGATCGGGATCGGAATTATAAAGCATGCATTGACAGAGTAACGATGTAGGATATGAAAATAAAAGAATGACAATAAATCGCCCTGATATGATATGTACCCCTTTTCACTGGATGTCCGGTAAAAGGGGTACATATCAATTATCAGGGCGATTTTTAGTTCCGGAAGCAGGAACTAATGATAATATTTTAAGAATAATCCCGTAAGATCTCCTTTTAAGTTCACACCGAGGAAAGTAAGCGTTTCGGAAAGAGCGTACATGGTTGCGGCCATATCTTCAAAGTTTGCGTTATTTCCCATGTGTCCAATGCGGATCACTTTGCCGGAAAGATCATCAAAAGATCCGGCAAGCATGATATTGTGCTCTTTTTTCATGCGGGAAAGAATTGCATCGCAAGTGGTCTCTGCCGGAATGTCAAACACAGTGACGGTATCGGAGAAACCGCTTTCCAAGTGAAGCTTTAAACCGGCTTCTGTCAAAGCGCGTCTGGCTGCTTCGGCGATACGGTGTGTGCGTTCTTCTAACTCTGGATCGGAAGCGATATTGTCAAAAGCAGCGCGTAAGCCGTAAATATCGCTGATCGGCATGGTATAAGGAAACCATTTTTTCTCATAATATCCCTCAAAAGCCAGAAGGCTTGCATAGAAGGAACGGATCGGCGTCTTGCGTACGTGCATGGCATTTTTTACAGCATCGCTTATTGTGACAAAAGTAAGTCCCGGAGGTGCGGAAACAGCTTTCTGGGAACCGCCGCACAGAAGATCGATCTGGAACTTGTCGACATCCATGTGATTTCCAAACATTCCGGAAACGGAATCTACAACGGTCAGAATGCCGTATTCTTTTAAAAGCGGACAGATTTTTTCTACCGGATTGAGCATGCCGCTTGGGGTGTCACAGTGAACAACGGTCGCATATTTATAATCATGATGCTCCTTTAAATAAGAAGAAAGAGCATCCGGGTCGATGGCATTCAGGCGGTCGGCATGATAAAATTCCGGCACACCACCGTACATGGATACAAAGTCCGCAAAGCCTTCGCCGTACACGCCGTTCTCAATGATGAGCACCTTATCTCCCGGCTCAGTGAGGGAGGCGCAGGCAGCTTCCAGACCTAAAATTCCCTCTCCATCCAAAATGAGAGTTTCGTTTTTCGTGCCGAGCAGGGAGCTGATCAGTTCGCAGGTATCTTTATAAAATTCTACGAAATCTTCATCCAGATCAGGATTGGTACATACGAGGCTTCTTGCCATACGCACATTTTCTTTTACCTGGGTTGGTCCAGGAGTCATGACTTTATACATAATTACTTCCTTCTTTATCATAGATTGTTTTGTAAATGAGATTGGTGTTACACAGCTTATAACATTTTATTTACGATTTTCTGAAGCTGTCCGACGATCAAAAGAACGATGACAGCAGCAACACCGATCTGGACAAGGTTTCCGGGAATGGAAGTAACCGGTGCAATCCAGTTTCCGTAAATGATACCCTCTGCAATGTAGTAACCAGCGACTTTGATCACGCATGCAACTGCGATCGCAAGTGTGTTCCAGCCAAAACCGTGATGTTTTTCTGTGATGGCACCTACGGCATATCCCATCAGACCGACAATGATCAGTGTGAATGGAGCCCATGCAGTCCAGCCGGAGAGCAGATCGAAGAGTCCCATGCCGACTCCGCCGGCGATCGCACCACTTTTCTTACCAAAAATAATGGCGCAGATAAAAAGAGGTACGTTTCCGAGATGGATCAATCCGCCGTTTGCAGTGATTGGAAGTCTTATATTAATAAATGCAGTGAATACGTAGGTCAGGGCAATAAAAAGAGCCGTGATCGTGATAAAACGGATATTTGATAAAGATTTTGAATCAGCAGTCTGTGCTGTAGAGGTAGTTGATGTTTTCATAAATAAAATTCTCCTTTTTATGGTTTGTATTTGTGTCAATTCCCAGGATTGTTGTTGGGATTACTATATACAAAAACTGTCATGAATTAAAAATCCAGTTTAAAACAAATTGACCATGCCAGTTTTAAATATATAATAATATTGACAAAACAATACTATATGCTGTATAGTATTAAACAAGAAATAATATTACAAATAAAATAACAAGGAGTGAGTACATGGTATTTAATACAGGCGCAGCCCTTTTGGATGCGATTGTTCTTGCTGTCGTGTCAAAGGAGGAAGAAGGAACCTACGGATATAAGATCACGCAGGATGTGCGGAAAGCGATTGAGGTTTCAGAATCCACACTGTATCCGGTTTTGCGAAGACTGCAAAAGGATGGATACCTGATCGTGTATGACAGGGAGTGCGGAGGAAGAAACCGGAGATATTACCAGATTACGGAGACCGGCGAAGAAAAGCTGGCAGAATACCGCAGCGAGTGGGAATCGTATTCTTCGAAAATATCAGAACTATTTTCAGGAGAGGAGTCAGAAGAATGAATAAAGAAGAATTTTTAAAACGTCTGGAGCAGCTGCTTTCGGATATTTCAGAGGAAGAGAGAGCGGATGCACTTGCCTTTTACAGAAGTTATTTTGAGGATGCCGGAATTGGAAATGAGGCATCAATTTTAGAGGAACTGGAGTCGCCGGAGAAGGTGGCGGAAGTGATCAAGAAAGATCTTGGGGTGAGTGAAACGGCTGATGCGGAAACACCTGAGGAAGATGTGCGCAGCGAAAAAAATGAGACTCATACAGAAGGAACATCTGGGGATGGTCAAAATGCCAAAACACGAATGGATGATCCATATATGAACAGTTTATATGGAAGCAGTACTTACGGGTCAGGTAATTATGAGCAGAAGAATACTGCTTATACCGGCGGAACTTATGGCAGTCAGAATACGTCCGGCCAGATCGATATAGAGAATCTGAAAAAGGAAAATCAGAAGAATAAAACAGAAAAAACAGTTTTATGGGTGATCCTCGCAGTTTTGACAAGCCCGGTCTGGATCACGGTTGCAGCGGTTCTGGCGGCGATTCTTGTAGCAATTTTAGCGTGTGTGTTTGCAGTGGCAGTCAGCATTGTTGCAGTGATGGCGGCGTTAGTGATCACCGGATTTGTATTGGCAGGCATTGGTGTCGGATATCTTTTCACAAAAGGCGTGGCAGTAGGTCTTGGACTGTTAGGCGGTGGACTTTTGGTTCTTGCGCTTGGAGTACTTGCAGTGTGGCTTGTGGTATGGTGCTTTGGCTGGTTTGTCCCATGGGCAGTGAAAGGCATTGCAGGGCTTTGCAAAAAGGCATTTAGTAAGACGAAGAGAGGAGTGTGAGATGAAATGAAAAAATTTACAAAGATTATGTTGATCATTGCAGGAAGCTTAGCCGCACTCGGAATTGTTTTCAGCGGTATCGCTGCAGTGATGGGAGCCGGATGGTCAACGATCCATCGGAAAGCACTTGCCGGTGAACTTGATTTTGGTAATTGGCATATTGGCAATGGAGTTTATTATGCTTATGATCAGGGACATGGCAGCTGGGATCATTTTTGGGATGATGATTATGATGACGATGATGATTGGGACGACGAAGATTGGGATAATGACGATTGGGATGATGAGGATGACGAACTCATGGATGATAATAGGGCGGTGGAGAGTTTTGGTTCCTGGATCCTGAATCTTACGGATTTGAAGAGTGAACCGGCAGGAACGGAAAGCTGCATTATACCTTATCCGGCATCAGAAGCTGCTTCCCTGAAACTGGAACTGGATGTGGTAAATGAACTTATTTTTGAAGTGTCGGATTCTGCGGATGAGATCAGTATTAAAATGGAAAATGGGTATCAGGATTATCTTTCTACAAAACAGAAGGATTCCGCTCTGAAGGTATCCTATCACAGCGGACACCACCATTTTGAGAAAGGACCGACCTTTACGGTAGTTCTGCCAAGGCAGTGCGAAAATCTGACATTGGACATTGTAGTGGGAGCCGGGGATATTTCCATGGAAAGCGAAGCGTTTACGGCAAGAAAAGTAAATGTGTCTGTAGGAGTGGGAGAACTCTCTGTGGATCAGATCTCAGCCAGTGAGAAGGCTGTGTTTGAAGTTGGAACAGGAGATGTGTCGATTCTGAATGGACAGTTCCCGAAAGTGTCTATCGAAGCAGGAGTTGGAGATGCCGTGTTCAGCGGAAGCGTTTCAAACAAACTGGAAGTGGAGGCAGGAACCGGCGATGTCAATGTCTCTCTTACCGGAACAGAGAAAAGCTATGCATTTGATCTGTCTGCCGGACTTGGAGAAATCAGGTTGAACGGGCAATCGAAAGGGGCTTTTGATGCGGAGTATGAGACCGGCAGCAACGGCGGAGCAGAAGTGGAACTGACTGCAGGAGTGGGAGATATTTCTGTTTTGACACAGCAGTAAAAGAGATAAAAAATAGATGGTTTACATTTTTGTCTTTATGATATAATATAAACATAAAAAGGTGCTGCCGATAGACGGTTAGCCTAGATTATATGTGTTATGTAAAAATAACCGCAACCTTGGCCCGGGGCGGTTATTTTTTTCTGCCGTGATTATCTTTCCCGATGAGGTAAAATAATCCGGCAACACTAATTAACAAACTCATTAACTGCAAAAGTTCACTTGTTGTTATCATTAGTATCCCCTCCATTTCAGGTAAAAAATTCCTAATCTTTGTCTTTTTAATCACAATATGATATGATGAACACGAAAGAAAAAACATACAAGAATTCGTATATTTTAATAAGAAGAACAGGAGCAGGGAATGGGAAAAAGAACAAGAATTATTTTATATGCACTGTCACTTGTGACAATGCTTGCGATGGTGACACTGATCATTTTTTCACATGGAAGACAGAGCGGTGAGCCGGCGAAAGATGCGCTGTCCGAGACGGATATCAGCAGCACGGAGGAACCGGTTCAGATACCGGAAGCGGAAGAGCCAGAAGAGACGGAAGCAGCAGACGGGCAGAACGGGATCCAAAACGATACAGAACAGGAAGAAGTGGACATAGCAGATGACACAACACTGATTTTTGCAGGGGATGTACTGTTTGCAAACGCCTTTAAAAGCAACTATGATGCGGGCGGAATTGAAAAAGTGATCGAGCCGCAGCTGCTGCAGGAGCTGCAGGATGCAGATATTTTCATGGTGAATAATGAGTTCCCATTCAGTAACCGTGGAGAGCCGATGGAGGACAAACAGTTTACGTTTTGCTGTGATCCGAAATATGTGAAAGCTTTAAATGAGATGGGCGTGGATATTGTATCACTCGCCAACAATCACACCTTAGATTATGGAAGAGATGCGTTGTCTGATACGTTTACGACACTGGACGGAGCCGGTATTTTGTATGCAGGAGCCGGAGAGACTAAAGAACGCGCATATGAATTGCAGATTATCGAGAAAAATGGAAAAAAATTCGGATTTCTTGCGGCATCCCGCGTGGTGCCGGAATCAAACTGGAAAGTGGAAGAACGGACACCGGGAATGCTGACCGCTTATGATGATACAAAATTGGTACAGTTGATCAAAGAAGCCCGGAGCGGATGTGATTTTCTGGCGGTCTATATCCACTGGGGCGTGGAATACGATGCGTATCCGCAGGACTATCAGACAAAGATTGCCACAGATTGTTTTAATGCAGGGGCAGATCTGATCCTTGGAGCACATACACACTGTTTACAGGGAATTTCCTATATCAGTGGGAAACCGGTCTTTTACAGCCTTGGAAACTTTGTGTTTGGACAGAACATTGATAAGACGGCTGCAGTGAAAGTACAGGTTTCGTCCGATGGAACCGCATCTTATGGATTACTTCCGGTTTATGCGGCGGGGGGCACAACAAAACTGATGGATACAAACAGTGCATCTGCGCTGTATCAGTATATGACACAGATTTCAGATGGCGTTACGATCGGTGCGGATGGAAAAATCAATTAAAGGGGAGAAGAACATGAAAAAGAAACTTATGAGAATGCCGAAGGTGGTTACGATACTCGTTGCGGTACTGATTGTAGCGATTTTTCTTGGAAGTATGGATGTGGCAGCATTTTTTCTTGCAGATACAGTTTCGCTTCCGGGTTATGGAAGCAGTATGATCGCAGAGTTTATGGCAGGAGTGGTTGCATTTCTGCTTTTATGCCTGTTTGGCTATTTTGGAGTGCTGGGAGAAAAAGGAAAGGGATTTATCCATGGTCTTTATATTGGCGGATTCCTGACAGGATACTGTTGTCTGGAACTGGCGGCACAACTTTATGTGCAGATGATGACACCGGATGCAAAAGTTGTATCTGTATTGGAAATCCTGTTTTTTGCTGCAACCATGTTTCTGATCGGATGGACGGAGGAACTTATTTTCCGCGGTGTGATCCTGAATCTGTTTCTGGAACGTTTTTCCAAAACGAAAAGAGGGATTCTCTGGGCGGTCATTCTCAGTGGTGTATTGTTCGGGGCGGTACATTTGACAAATATTTCACAGGGAGTGACTGTGACGAGTGCGATGATCCAGGCAATCAACGGAGCGTTTTTGGGTGTGATCTTTGGCGCAGTTTATGCCCGGTCAGGAAATATCTGGCTTGTAATGACTTTTCATGCACTGGTCGATTTCGCAAGTTTGATGGGCAGCGGAATTTTTGGAGCTGGAACAACTGTGGAACAGATCAACCAGATGTCTGCCGCTAATTTGATTGCCGTTCCTGTTTTGCTGATTCCGTGTATTGTGCTGCTTCGCCCGAAAAAACTTCTGGAGATGGAGCAGGAGGCAAATCATATCGTGGTGTTTGAAACATTCGAGGAGGCAGACCGGAATGCTGCTTTGTCGCTTGCACTTGGAATGATATCCATTCTGACAGGATTTATGGGATATGGTCTTGGCATTGGAATCGCTGGACTGATCGGTGGCAGACTTTCGAGAAAGGTGCAGCCGGAGAAAAACGGAATGGCACTGGCGGGTATGATTTTATCCGGAATCGGTATGGCGGTATCGATCATTGGAATGATCGTGTTGTGTTTTGTCTATTCAAATCTGAATGGTCTCTTTGCCGTTATGATGACGAATGGTGTGAAATGATTTTAAGGCAAATAAGCTAAAACAAGTTTACATTTACTAAAAATAAGGTTATTATTTCAATAACCTTTTGAGAGAATGGTAAAATCTTTCAAAAATAGCAGGAAGAAGATAGGAGAATTGCGATGAGTTACATGGAAACCTACAGAGAATGGTGTACAAACCCATATTTTTCAAAAGAAACAAGAGCAGAATTAGAAGCGATCAGGGATAATGAGGCAGAGATCGAGGACCGTTTCTACCGTCAGCTTGAGTTTGGAACTGGGGGACTCCGCGGAGTGATCGGGGCAGGAACGAACCGTATGAACATTTACACTGTAAGACAGGCGACTCAGGGGCTTGCAAATTATATCATTTCCCAGAACGGACAGGAAAAAGGAGTTGCCATCGCACACGATTCCAGAATCATGTCACCGGAATTTGCCGAGGAGGCAGCACTCTGCCTGAATGCAAACGGAATCAGGGCTTATGTATTTGACAGCCTTCGCCCGACACCGGAGCTTTCATTTGCAGTCCGTGAACTTGGCTGTGTTTCAGGAATTGTGATCACAGCAAGCCATAACCCAAGGGAATATAATGGATACAAAGTTTACTGGGAGGATGGTGCGCAGATCACACCGCCTCATGATAAAAATATCCTTGCAGAAGTTGCAAAAGTAACTTCTTTTACACAGGTTAAGACCATGACAAAAGAGGATGCCGTGAAAGCCGGACTTTTTGTGACGATCGGAAAAGAAATCGATGACCGTTATATGGAAGAACTGAAAAAACAGTCCATTCATCCGGAGATCATCAAAGAGATGGCAAAGGACATCAAGATTGTATACACACCGCTACATGGAACCGGAAATCTCCCGGTGCGCCGTGTGTTAAAAGAACTTGGATTTGAAAATGTCTATGTTGTAAAAGAGCAGGAACTTCCGGACGGAAACTTCCCGACTGTAGCATATCCAAACCCGGAATCTCCAAAGGCATTTGAACTTGCCTTAAAACTTGCAAAAGAAGTGGATGCAGACATCGTGCTTGCGACAGATCCGGACGCAGACCGTCTTGGCGTATACTGCAAAGACACAAAGACCGGAGAGTATGTGACTTTCACCGGAAATATGTCCGGAATGCTCATAGCAGAATATATTTTAAGAGAGAAAACGGCAACCGGAATGATGCCGGAGAATCCTGCACTTGTAGAGACTATCGTTACAACGGACATGGCAAAAGCGATGGCAGCTTCCTATGGCGTGGCACTGATCGAGGTACTGACCGGATTTAAGTATATCGGAGAGCAGATCAAATGGTTTGAACAGAACCACTCCCACAACTATGTATTCGGTCTGGAGGAGAGTTATGGATGCTTAGCCGGAACATATGCAAGAGATAAAGATGCCTGCGTGGCAGTCATGATGTTGTGCGAGGTGGCTTCCTGGTGCAAAAAACATGGAAAAACATTGTGGGATGCCATGATCGACCTGTATGAGAAATACGGTTACTACAGAGAGGGACTTTCCACGATGACCTTAAAAGGAATCGACGGAGCCGCCCAGATCCAGCAGATGATGAGTGATATGCGGAACAATCCAAAGAAAACACTCGGTGGATTTGAAGTGCTTGCAGTCCGCGATTACAAAGAGGATACAAGAAAAGATTTAAAGACCGGGGAAGTGACAAAAACAGGACTTCCGGCTTCCAATGTTTTATATTATGAACTTTCTGACAATGCATGGTGCTGTGTGCGCCCGTCCGGAACAGAGCCTAAGATCAAATTCTACTATGGAGTCAAAGGCACCTCTTTGCAGGATGCAGAGGAAAAACTGGAAGCATTAAAAAAGGATCTTGTGGAAGAATAGATAAATGAATATTTGCAGAAGTTGTGATTGCCTCTGAGAAGAAGTAAATATATAATTTAGATTTAATATTTATACCAAAATAAAAAACAAGAATCAGAGACAGAGAAGGAGAATCACATGTTTGATGACAAATTTGTCTGGGGCATGGCAAGCAGCGCATATCAGGTAGAGGGAACTGACCCGGATGACGGAAGAGGAAAGACGGTCTGGGACACTTTTACGGAGCAGGGACGCATTTTTCAAAATCAGAATGCGTACACAAGCTGTGATCACATGCACCATTATAAAGATGACTATGCATTAATGAAAAATCTCGGAATCAAAGCATATCGTTTTTCCTTAAACTGGGCGCGGATTCTGCCGGAGGGCACTGGGCGTGTCAATGAAAAAGCGATTGCGATGTACCGCGACATGATTCTTACAATGAAGGAAAATGGCATTACACCATATATTACCCTGTTTCACTGGGAGTTTCCACAGGCGTTGCAGGAAAAGGGCGGCTGGCTGAATGAGGAAGTGGCAGACTGGTTCGGGGAATATGCAAAAGTGGTGGCAGAGAATTTTTCGGATCTCTGCGAGTATTTTATCACGATCAATGAGCCACAGTGTGTGGTAGGACTTGGGCATTTAAGCGGTGTCCATGCACCGGGATTGAAATTGTCGATTCCGGAGACTTTTCAGATCGCGCATAATCTGTTGAAAGCGCACGGACAGGCAGTGATCAATTTAAGAAAATACGCAAAACAAAAAATCCGGATTGGCTTTGCACCGACCGGGGGAGTGGCTTATCCATACACGGACAGTGCTGAAGATATCGAAGCTGCCAGAAAAGTTTATTTTGGTTTTTACAATCCGATGGATAACTGGACCTGGAATATCTCATGGTTTTCAGACCCGGTCTTTTTAGGTCATTATCCGAAAGAGGGACTGGAAAAATTCAAAGAGTATCTGCCGGAGATCACAGAGACAGATATGCAGCTGATCCATCAGCCACTGGATTTTATGGGACAGAACATATATAATGGCTATTACGTGCGTCAGGGCGCAGACGGCGAACCGGAGTTTGTGGATCGGGAACCGGGATTTCCGAAGACGGCGTGCAACTGGCCGGTAACACCAAAAGCATTTTATTATGGAATCAAATTTTTGACAGAGCGGTATCAGCTTCCATTATATATTACAGAAAATGGTATGTCCTGCCATGACAATGTAAGCTTTGACGGCAGAGTACATGACAATGACCGCATCACGTTTCTGGATTCCTATATCGGAGCCATGCAGAGGGCATATGATGAGGGAGCCGATATCCGGGGGTATTTCCTGTGGACATTTCTGGATAATTTTGAATGGTCCGAGGGATACAGGGAACGTTTTGGCATGATTTATGTGGATTTTATGACACAGCGGAGAATTGTAAAAGATTCTGCATTTTGGTATCAGGATGTGATTAAGACAAATGGAGGCAATTTATCAATGAATCAGACCACGAAAGAAATTTTATTTTTAGATCCGGTATGTACACACAACATCTGGGGCGGTACGAGATTGAGAGAGGATTTTCATTATCCGGTCGAGGGTGATGATTTAGGGGAGTGCTGGGGAATTTCTGCACATCCAAATGGAGACGGAACTTTAAGAGACTGTGGATTCAGTGGAATGAAGCTGTCCGAATTGTGGAAAAAACATCCGGAAGTTTTCGGAAATGTGGACAGTGACCGTTTCCCACTCCTGATCAAAATTATCGATGCGAAAGATGACCTGAGCATTCAGGTACATCCAGACGATGATTATGCAAAAGTCCATGAAAATGGTTCACTTGGAAAAACAGAGTGCTGGTACATTCTCGACTGCAAGGAAAATGCAACGATCGTTATCGGACACAATGCAGGGACAAAAGAGGAATTAAGCCGGATGATCCATGAGGGAAAGTGGAGTGAATTTATCCGTGAAATCCCGATCAAAAAAGGCGATTTTCTTCAGATCGATCCGGGAACAGTTCATGCGATCAAAGGCGGAACACTAATTCTGGAAACACAGCAGAACAGTGATATTACCTACCGCGTTTATGATTATGGCCGTCTCTCCAATGGAAAGCCGAGAGAGTTACATATCGACAAGAGTATTGACGTGATCACTGTGCCTGCAAAATCGGTTGCAGACAGTGTGAAATCGGTGGCAGATCTTCCGGTCAATACGTTAAATGAACTGTATGTCTGCAAATACTTTCATATCTATAAAATAGAAGTTTCAGGTAAAATGACTTTTGAGCAGAATGCGCCTTTTATGAATATGACAGTTACGGAAGGCAATGGAATCGTCAACGGTCAGCCGGTGAAAAAAGGAGATCATTTCATACTTCCAAATGGCTTCGGAAACGTGGAATTGCAGGGCAGAATGCAGATCATTGCCTCCACGATATAAACCAAAAACCGTTGATTATTACGGCGTGCACTGCGGGGTAGAAGCATGTAGATCAAAATTCCCCAGAGAGGAAATACACAGATGAATCAGGAAGAAAGACGAGAGAAACGAAAAAAAGATACACAGAGTGCGGTCATAGTTGTGGCAGTATTTTTTATAGTACTTGCAGTTTTGATCGGAGGAATTGTGTTTGCAGTCCATAAATTTGTAAAACCGGGAGCAGATAAACCGGAAAAGAATACCGAGAGCGTGACAACAGAGGCGACAGAAGAACCGGAAACAACTCCGGTAACCGAAGTCAGCGATCCGTTGATGGATCAGGCAATGCAGATTGCTGCCGGCATGACCTTAGAGCAGAAAGTAGCGCAGATGTTCATGATCACACCGGACGCACTGACCGGAGTGGACGGAGCAACGATGGCAGGAGATTCCACAAAGACAGCCTACACGCAGTATCCGGTCGGTGGTCTGATTTATATGGCAAAGAACCTGACCGGAACCGATCAGACGACACAGATGCTTACCAATATGAAGAGCTACAGTCAGGAAATAGTAGGAATTCCAGTGTTCCTCGGTGTGGATGAGGAAGGTGGAACAGTAGCAAGGATTGCATCCAACAGTGCTTTTGGAGTGACAGATGTTGGAAATATGAGTGATGTAGGAGCGACCGGGGATTCCCAGAATGCATACAATGCAGGAAGTACGATCGGAACGTATCTGAACACACTTGGTTTTAATATGGATTTTGCTCCGGTTGCGGATGTGTTGACGAATCCGGATAACACCGTGATCAAAGACCGGTCATTTGGTTCAGACAGCCAGCTTGTGGCGGATATGGTCTGTGCTGAGATGCAGGGACTGAATGAACACCAGATATTAAGCGTGGTAAAACATTTTCCGGGACAGGGAGCTACAGCAGGGGATTCCCATGACGGGGCAGTTTCTACAGATAAATCTTTGGATGACCTGCTGGCAAATGAGCTTGTTCCATTCCAGCAGGCAGTGAATAACGGAGCATCTTTTGTGATGGTAGGACATATTTCAGCACCAGCTGTTACAGGGGATGATACGCCGGCTTCGCTTTCCTCTGTCATGGTGACAGATGTGCTTCGCAACCAGCTTGGCTTCCATGGTGTAGTGATCACAGACGCAATGAATATGGGGGCGGTCACCGGAACATACAGTTCTGCTGATGCGGCAGTGACGGCAATTCAGGCAGGTGTAGATATGATCTTAATGCCGGATGATTTCCAGAGTGCATATCAGGGTGTGATGGATGCAGTGGCTGGTGGAACGATCACAGAGGATCGTATCAATGAATCTGTTGCAAGAATCATCAAGGTAAAGCTCACAATGTAGTATAATAACACTTTACTTTTTGAAATTGTTATGTTATTCTGTGACTATGGTGCGGTAAGTGTACCATAGAAATATTTTTTGGAGGTACTTTTCAATGAACAAAGGTACAGTAAAGTGGTTTAACAACCAAAAAGGATACGGATTCATCTCCGACGAACAGGGAAATGATGTATTCGTTCACTACTCAGGTCTTAATATGGAAGGTTTCAAATCCTTAGAAGAAGGCGCTGCAGTAGAATTTGAAGTTGTTGAAGGTGCAAAAGGACCACAGGCAACAAACGTAACAGTAGTAAGATAATTTTATTATCGCTTGTTACTACAGTCTAAATCAGTAGTTTCATGTACCTTTTTCTTTATTAAATAGAACTTGTTTTATTTTTCTAGATTAAGATATTGCAAACAATGGATTTGAAAAAGAGTGTCGGTTTTCCGGCACTCTTTTTTGTATACATAACTAAAAAATCCATGCAAACAGTCTTGAAGAATCTTGAGGGGTTCTATATAATAAAAAAAGAGATAGATAATGCCAAATTTCCAAAATTAACCAACCGTGTGCACT
>OHIC01000646.1_pt1 | contig 19478 bp, 18 predicted proteins | sample 1568171 | NCBI WGS metagenome assembly OHIC01 (sample SAMEA3879506, study PRJEB24766) | human gut metagenome | biome: human-associated habitat; feature: feces | place: USA | collected 1985/1987
TATATCACAGAGCGTTATCCCGCTATCACCTTATCACCTTACCGCCTTATCACTCCTTTGCCTCCTTTCTATACCGTTATGGGTAAAACGATGATTCAGTATGATAAACATCCTGTAAATCGGTGGTAAATATTTACAAAGTAAGACGTTTTTGAGATCAGTCGTATACATAGGGTATCTCAGTATGATACTTAGGGTACCTCAATATGATACTTAGGGTATCTCAGTCATATACTAAGATACCATCATTATAATATATCTGATAATCAGCTGTTTACAAAATATTTCTTTAGCGTTGATAAATTGTGACAAATGTCCTGTTTAAAATGATGAACTATTTCCTTTTATATCGTTATAAATCAAATTTAATACCAGATTCGTATAATTTATAAATATTCTCTTGTCGGATTCCTTTAGCTTTATCTTTGGCGCTCATAAACATTACTACTGCACGTACGTTCTGTGGTACAAGCAGTTTTTTGAATCATGTAATTAAAATCAATGCTTTATGAATGTAGAAAGAAAAAATGCGAAAGATGACTTACGGCTCTACATGCCGGAAGTTATCGGGATGCTGAAGCGGGAAGGAAAGTTCCCGGCAATGCATGTTTATGCTTGTACGCTGCGTTCCTATGAGAAGTTTTGTGCAGAGGAAAGGTATCCGAAAAACACCACTGCTTCCCTGTCCATGCAGGAGATTTTCACCCCTGAGAGGCTGAAAGAGTATGAGGACTGGCTGGCTGGACAACAGTCCAGTCCGAACACGATCTCCACTTACATGCGTACGTTGCAGGCGGTGTACAATCGCTGGATGTCACCGGGTATAGAGGGGTACAATCCGGTGCTGTTCAAGGATGTTTATACGAAAGTGGAGTCGCGTACCAAGCGGGCGCTGACGGCAGAGCAGATGGAGCAACTCAGGAATACGGACTTTAGTGTGCTGACACTGCGTCAACAGCAACTGCTCACCTACTTCCTGCTGATGTTCATGTTGCGCGGTATGCCGTTCATTGACCTGGCACACTTACGGAAGTCGGATTTGAGAAATAGGCGCATCACTTACCGTCGGCACAAGACGGGGAAACTGATGGTGGTGGATGTGCCGCCCGATGCGATGAGGCTGTTGCTGAAATACAGGGACAAGACGGATTCGGAGTATCTGTTCCCGTTGCTACATGGAGGCCTGTTCATGGAGGAACATCACCACCGTTATCAAGAAATATTACGGCATTTCAACCGGGAGTTGGCGCGGTTGATGAAGCAGTTATTGCCCGGTGTTTCCGTAAGTTCGTACACCGCACGCCATACATGGGCTACACTTGCTTATCATAGTGGTGTACCTGTGGGACTGATAAGCCAGTCGTTGGGGCACTCGTCCATTCGGGTGACGATGACTTATCTGAAACCGTTTGATGCGGAGGTGATAGACAGAATAAACAGGCAAGTGATTTCCTTGGTGAAGAAAAGTAAAAAGAAGAAAGATGGCAGATTTAATATGCTGTATGGCACTTCGTTGAGGTGAAATTACTTGCATAGTAACGGCAAGCTACCATTTGATGCAGACCGGAAAGGCGTTTTCAGACGGCATCATTTTATGGTAAAAAGAAGTTTTCCTGATAATAAGGTACGTAAAGAAGCATTCCACTTTCAAAGGATAAAGCGGAAACACGATTCCTTTTGCCTGCTGGGGTAAAAAATCGAAAGCTGTATGTATCAGGGACTAATTTTAATATTGTTTTTGCTGTCCGATATAAGATTTATTCATATTTTGTTAGGGTTTGTTTGCTTTTCTGTCAAAAAAGACGCAACTTTGTAGCTGCTATTTGCCGTTACTATGCAAGTAATTCCAACAAACGCATTAATTATACTGTTTATGAAGAATATAGAACTTCCCATCAAAAGAGGAGACCGTGTGTGGGTGAAGGTTTATAATGAACGAGATGGCTCATTCACTTCGCGTATGGCGGAGGTTATATCTATATTGCAAATGTATGTTTCCGGGGCAGACGTACCGTATGTAGCATTGCGTTATCTGGACGACCGCAGCTATGGATGTATTCCTTATGAACAAGTCACCGAAGTATGCGACGAGTCTTTTTCTGAATAATGACACTGTAGTTTTGTTGATACTAATAGCCCTGCTTTCTTCATCCGCCAGTATCGTCTGACAAAGAAGAAAAGCAGGGCTTTCTTTTATAGCCAACCCGAAAACTTTCTGATATACCAGTTCTTTACCAATTGAGTCAGCACGCAATAGGAGAGCAGAATACCCACCAGCCACGGAAAGTAATTCAATGGAAGCGCCTGCAAACCAATGGATGCTCCGAAAGATGTAAACGGTATCACAATTCCTATAATCATCACCAGAGTAGTCATACCGATTACGGGCCAAGTTGCGCGGCTCTGTATGAACGGAATTTTCCGTGTACGTATCATGTGCACAATCAGAGTTTGCGAAAGCAGCCCCTCAATAAACCATCCCGATTGAAACAAGGACTGATGTTCCGGACTATTACAGCCAAACACATGCCACATCACCAGATACGTGACAATGTCAAATATGGAACTGATGGGGCCGATATAAATCATAAAACGTTTCAGGTCCGATGCATCCCATCTGCGTGGTTTTCTCAGAAACTCCGGGTCCATACGGTCGAACGGAATCGTAGTCTGCGAGATACCATACAGTAGATTCTGGATGAGCAGATGGATCGGCATCATCGGCAAGAACGGCAGAAATGCACTGGCAAACATAACACTGAACATATTACCGAAGTTTGAACTTGCCGTCATCTTGATGTACTTATTGATATTCCCGAAAGTCTTCCGGCCTTCCAGTACTCCGTCTTCCAGTACCATCAGGTCTTTTTCCAGCAAGATAATATCGGCGCTTTCCTTGGCGATGTCCACAGCGGAATCTACCGAAATGCCGATATCCGATTGCCGTAAGGCGGCAGCGTCATTGATACCGTCTCCCAGAAATCCTACGGTATTCTCCTGTTCCTGTAAGATGGAAATAATCTGTGTTTTTTGCAGAGGCGTCAATTTAGAAAAGCAGGTAGTGGTCTTTACACGCTCTTTCAAAGTAGCCTCATCCATATTCTCAATATCCGGTCCGGTCAATGAATAACTTGTGTCGATACCGACTTGCCGGCCTATGGCTTTCACTACAATATCATTATCCCCCGATAAGATTTTAACTTCCACACCATACTCATGCAGTTGCTTAATAGCTTCTGCCGCAGATGGTTTCGGAGGATCAAGAAAAGCCAGGAAGCCAATCAGAACCATTTCCTTTTCATCACTCACGGAGAAATTACCCACCTTCTCTATATAGCTTTTCTGAGCAACGGCCAGTACTCTCATTCCTTTCCGGTTCATTTCTTCACTGATCTTTTGGGCTTTAACCTTCAGTTCATCCGTCAGAGGCTGCACTTCTCCATTGAATTCAGTGTGCGAACAGATACTGAGCATCTCTTCCACAGCACCTTTGGTGATGATCTGGCGTTTCCCTTGTTTGTCTTCTATCACTACGGACATTCTCCGGCGGATGAAATCAAACGGTATTTCGTCCACTTTGGTGTAGGCATCCTTCAGATGTTCCAGCTTCAGTTCTTTTACGTGCGAGAGGATGGCTTTGTCCATCAGATTCTTTAACCCGGTCTGAAAATAGCTGTTGAAGTAGGCGTGACGCAATATCCGCTTGCTTTCATCATTGCTGCCATCCGCATTGATATACTTTTCCAGAACAATCTTGTCGCACGTCAGCGTACCCGTTTTATCGGTGCAAAGAATATTCATCGCACCGAAGTTCTGGATGGCGTTCAGATTCTTGACAATCGTTTTCTTCTTCGACATGGACAGAGCACCCTTAGAGAGGTTCGCGGTTACAATCATCGGAAGCATCTCGGGCGTGAGTCCCACGGCTACCGAAATGGCGAAGATAAAAGCTTCGAACCAATCCCCCTTCGTAAACCCGTTGATGAAGAAGACGAACGGAACCATGACCAGCATAAAACGGATGAGCAGCAGGCTTACTTTACTGATTCCCTTGTCGAAAGCAGTAGTGGCACGGTGTCCCGTGAGGTTGCGGGCGATAGTACCGAGGAAAGTCCTGTTGCCGGTTTCAAACACGATACCTTTGGCTGCGCCACTGATAACGGTGGAACCCATGTAGCAGATATTATCCAGTTCCACGATGCTACCTTTCCGGTATTGCTTTTCCTTTACTTCCGGGAACTTCTCTATCGGTTCCGATTCCCCGGTCAGGGAAGCCTGGCTGATGAATAAGTCCTTGGATTCGGTGATGCGCATGTCTGCCGGAATCATGTCTCCGGCTGCCAGGAAGACGATGTCTCCCGGAACCAGTTCCGTGATATCCAGTTCTTCCTCACCACTTCCGGCACGCTTCACGAGACAGGTATTCTTTACCATTTTCATTAGCGAGTCTGTGGCTTCGCTAGCTTTCCATTCCTGCCAGAAGCGCAGGATGGCACTGCACACCACCATGACGGTGATGATGACGACTCCTGTCCATTCCTGTTCTCCCGGTTCTGCCATGAGTACGTCGATGACGAGTGACATGACTGCCAATCCGGTCAGCACTCCTATAAACGGATTGATGAAAGTTTTGATAAATACGATGAATGGATTCTTCTTTTGTTCGTGAACCACTTCGTTCTTTCCATACGTAAGTTGGCGGTCTTCAACTTCTGCTCTTGTCAACCCGAGCCTTGTCGTTTGCAGGTATGAATAAACGGATTTTGCCGGTTGTGTGGCAGTCAGGAATACTTTCTCGGAGTTGAGTGTATACTGAGGCTGCTGTGACTTTTTCTTCCACTTCATAATCTCTTTCCTTTTTTTGAAGTTACTAATTGCGTTTCTATTTCACGGCGCAAAAGTAAGCACGGCTTCGTGGGGAAGCCGTTAGAGATTTATTAGAGTGGTATTAGAAAACCATTAGAGAAATCAGATATGCGGGAGTTTAACGACGTAAGTGGTCCCTTCACCCGGATGCGAGAAGACGGATATTTCCCCTTTGTGCAGGTTCAGTATCTTTTGTGCCAAAGTCATGCCGATGCCATAGCCGGATGCCACATCTTTGTTTTCGCCACGGTAAAAGAGTTGGAACAAGTTCTCTTTATCTTTGTCCGACATGCCCACACCGTCGTCCGAAAGGCGGATGATGGACCCTTCTTCCCAGAAAGAAATCTGAATAAAAGAAGTTTGGTTCCGGGAGTACTTGCAATTGTTTTCGATGAGGTTTACGAACGCTGTTGTAAGCAGGTAACTATTACCGATTACTGTGAGCACCTTGTCGTCTTCGGCTTCCTGCTCGAATACGAGTTCCACATGGAAATCGGGGTGTGCCCTCAAGACAAGTTCCCTTGCATCGAGCAACAGTTCGTCCAGACGGATTTCTTCTCTTTTGATCTGCTCCGGTTCATAATCCGCTTTGGCAAGGTTCAGTAATCCATCGATGAGTTTAATCACTCTTTGCGAATCCTGCAACGCGTTGTGGATGGCATTTTGGTATTGTTCGGGACTCCGTTCTTTCTGCACGGCAAGATCAAGTTCGGCAGAAAGCGCAGCCATAGGGGTACGTAGTTCGTGCGACACGTTGCTGACAAACATCTTCTGCGAGTTGAATGACTTTTCCAGTCTGTCGAGCAAGGCATTGAAGGTAAGGCTCAGTTCACCTAATTCGTCTTTCTCATTCTTGACGGGCAGGCGTTTGTTGATTCGTGAGGCGGTTATGTTCTCCGCTTCTTTTACGATGCTTCTGATGGGGGCCAATGTGCTCCGGGCAAGGAGGTAGCCTACAATAATCAGCACGGTCAGTCCGCTGAATAGTAATAGGGCGAGTGTTTCTTTCAGGATTTCCCGTTTGGCATATCCGTAGCCGTCATAAGCGGCGGCGGTAACGATGTAATCCTTGCCTCCGAAAGTGTAGATAATGCCTACTCCCTGGTAATCCTCGATGTAGAAGTCTATTTCTTTCTTCTGGAGGATGCGCTCTATCATTTCCGGAGTTTCCTTTATGATGTCGTTTTGCAAGGCATCGTGGTATAACATCCGGAAGTCGGTGTCGTAGACGGCTACTTCTACTTCGTCAATAAACTTTTTATTGTTCAGGTAAATGGATTGCATGGTTTCGGCATCCACCTGATTATTCAGAAACAGATGTGCCTTGGTGATGGCTTCACTTTTCAGATTCCGGAAAAAGGCATTGCTGCGCGAGTGCTCACTGACGTAGTAGATGGCGGTTATAAATACCAGGAACACGGCGGCTGTGATACAAGTGTACCGCAGGGTTAAGGCTGTTCTGATCTTCATAGTTTATCCGTCAGTATAAAGCCCATACCGGCTTTGGTATGGATCAGTTTGGTGTCGAAATCCTTGTCTATCTTTTTGCGGAGATAGTTGATGTATACGTCGATAAAGTTGGTCCCGGTATCAAAGTGGGTATTCCAGACCTTTTCGGCTATCTCTATACGGCTGAGAACCCGCTCTGCATTCTCGGCCATGTAGAGTAACAGATTATATTCTTTGGGTGAAAGTTTGATGGGAGTGCCGTTTCGGGTTACATTCTTTCCTTGTAGGTCAATGTACAGGTCGGAATATCTGATCTCCCGGGGCTGCGGTGCGGCTGCTTCATTATTACGTTTCAGCAGTACCCTGATTCTTGCATAGAGTTCGCGGAAATCGAAAGGTTTCACCATGTAGTCATCGGCTCCTGCATCGAATCCATCCAGTTTATCATCTGTAGAGCCTAAGGCTGTCAGCATCAGGATAGGGATGTCTGGATTCGTTTTACGGATTTCTTTACATAGCTCAAAACCATCCATCTTGGGCAGGATAATATCAGAAATCACCAGATCGAAAGTATGGGCACGGAAGAGACGCAGTCCCATGGCACCATCGTAAGCTACCATGGTTTGATAACCATTCTCTTCCAGTCCATTCTTGAGCAGGCTGGCTACTCTTGATTCATCTTCAATAATCAATATCGTATGCATGGTCCGTATTTTTTATAGATTCCAGTTGTTTTTATTTGAGACCATACAAATATAGAGATTATTTGTGAGTTTCTCTTTTCTTACTCTTTTAATAAAGGCAACTGGTTCAGCATATTCCTGATTTTAATAGCGATACGTGGCATTGGTTCGGCTATGGTCAATCCTACCAAGTCATATTCGGAAGCAATGTCGTTAATCACGCGGACTACTTCCTCGGTCTTCATACCGTCCGGTTCTACGCCGACGCCTGCTATCATGTCGGCAGGATCTATCACGTCCAGGTCAAAGTGGATGACAACCTTGGAAGCTCCGGTACTTTTCAGCCATTCCATAATGGAGGAACTGTTGTCCGCTGTTTCTTTCGGTGCCAGACCTTTTATGCCCAGTTCCTTTTGTCGTTCCTGCATGCCTTTGTCCCATGAACGCAGTCCTATGATTAATGCTTTGGAAGCGTCAAACTTACCGGGCAGTAAGTTCATAATCTCTTCGTCACCCATTCCCAAGCAAGCGGTGAGGGCCATGGCATGATACCCTTTGTAATCATCATAAGGCAGGTTGATGTCCGGATGCGCATCTATCCAGACTATGGCTACATCGTTCGGGTACCGGGCAGCCAGATAAGTAAACGGAACAACACTGACCGAACATTCTCCGCCCAGGGTGATGATCCGGTCCGGTTTGCTTTCGTTAAGTATGTCGAGCGCAGCCTTGCTTTGTTTGACGATCACGTTACGGGAGCTGATACCTTTTTCCGTTGCTCTGTCGTTTATATCGAGAGATACCGGAACTTCCACGGTTTTCTGATTGCTGTCCGGAGCCAGCAGGTTCAGTAACTGGGCACCTAAATAATAACCTCTGGAAGAGTCTTCTGCCGGAATATCCGGCATCCAGTGATCTACAATTCCGCCTTGCCATTGCGGATAAATCAGGCGGAGAGGAGTGGTTTCTTTCTTCATATCTTTACTTTTTACGGGTTGTCGTTTAGTCGAATGGTACCTTCCAGTTTTCATCCTGATAGGCGGCGAAACACATGGCTATCTGTTCTTTATTGTTCTTTTCTTCGGCCAATGCAGGTATTTCGTCCAAAGAGAAATAGCTGCTTTCGGTAGTCTCTATATTACTCTGAAAACTTCCGCCTGTTACTTCGCAAAGAACAAAGGCTTTGCAGACATTGTATGCATAAGGAGGCACGTTGTGCAGGTTTCTATCCTGCAAAGCAATCAGGCGTACGGCCTTTACATCCAGTCCGGCTTCTTCTTTAACTTCTTTCTCCGTATTGGTTTTGATGCTTTGGTTGACGTCTACCCAGCCACCGGGCATAGACCATACACCGGCTTTTTCCTTTACCAGGAGTATTTTCTCGTCTTTAAAGATGGCGGCACGGGTATCCAGTTTAGGTGTTTGGAAACCGGTTTCATTGCAGAATAATTCTTTTACTTTCTCTATCGGCAGATCGCTTTGATGGCTCATGATCTCTGCCGATATTTCCCGGATACGTTCAAAACGCTCGATGTCGAAGGGATCGCGGGAGTAGGTCAGTCCTGCCTGAGCTATGAATTGTAATTCCTTGGCCCATTCGAGCCAGCGGGGATCAGTGTTCTTGTTCATTGGATATCTGAGTTTAAAGTATCATATACAATTTTGGATATACTGGCGATGATAGCTGCATTATCTGCATCGGTTTCCTGCGACTCCATGACGAAGACAGCTATATAATATTTCTGTCCGTTGGGCAGGATAACAAAGCCTGCATCATTATCAGCAATCTTTATCCCTTCCGGAGTCCGGTCGGAAGAGCCTGTCTTATGGCCTACGATTACGTCGGCAGGTAACTGGCCTTTCAGCTTATCTTTGCCGGTAGAAGTTTCCTGCATGATTGCTTGAAGGAAGTCTTTGTATTGAGTTCCAAATAGGGGTTGCTTGTCGGCTATATTCAATAATCTGACTACTTCTTCCGGAGTACTCCAGTTCAGATAGGCATCTCCGGAGGTATGCATGAGGGTTTCTGTTGCCACAAGATTACAATCCTTTATTCCTAACGATTTCACATACTTATTTACTTGATCTATACCGCCGACATATTCTATAAGGATATCACATGTATTGTTATCGCTTTTCGAAATGGTGTATTTTAGCAACTCTCCGAGAGAAATTGTAATATCCTGATCGGGAAATTTATCTCTTAACGGACTGTATGTGTTGGGCGTCAGTTGAGAAGACTTCACTTCAATAAGACTATCTAAAGCAATATGTCCTTTATTCATCTTATCCAGAACAGCCAGTCCCACATGAAACTTGAAGACGCTTAACAGGGGGAAATGGATTTGATTATTATAAACGGCTACAGTCTCATCATTGGCGAGTACGGCAACGCCTACCGTAGCTTTCTTATCTTTCAGAAGGGAATCTATTTGTTGTTCTATCTTCTGCTTCGGGGTGCGGTTGGTGGTATTGCATGCACTGAATAAGATTGCCAATACCATACAGTTTAAAAAGAATTTTGCTTTCATTAATGTACTTTAGTGGGTTAATAATAATTCCGGTTTTACTTCTTTTATGATAACAAGTGCAATTCTTTAGCAATCCGGCAAGCTTCAATAGAATTGTTTACCTGGAGTTTCTCCAGGATATTTTGCCGGTGCCGGTTTACGGTGTTTATACTAATGGATAATGTCTGGGCAATGTCTTTACTCATTTTTCCCTTATTTATCAATTGCAGGATTTCTTTTTCCCGGTCTGACAATAGGTCGTTGCAATTCTGCTTTTCCAGTTCGAGGGTTTGCCCATCTGCCGAGTTAAGAATGGTGCAACTTAACGATGTATCCATTGAAAAGTTGTAAAGGCATAAGGATAACCATACACTTCCGTTTGAGTGGCTCGCTATATAAAACATCCTGTGTAAGATGTGTACATACTTGCCCGAATGATCGCGCATGCGCATATTGTGTATAAGGTAGCAGTCCGGGCGTTTCTTTTCCGGGATACTTTTCAGGAAGTGGAAGAAGCGGAGTTCCTGCAAATGCTTTTCCTGTAAGTCGTCCGGATGGATGTGACTGAATATTTCTTCTTCCCATATCGACTGAATGGTCTTGGCGGTATTTCGTTCTGCCAATCCCAGTTTCTCGGCTACTCCGCCGTAATAAATATAACTAATATTGGCTTTCATATCGCTCAATACAGCTATGGCATTTTCAGTCTGTGCATATATGGCAGCTATATGTTTGCACTCATTCAGGCGTTCCGTCTGTTTCTGTTCCTCAGTGAACGCTTGTTTCAGTAGCTCTTTCTTCAGTTTATTTACGATGTCCATACGGTGTGGAGATGGAAAAAATGGTTATTAATCAGTATTGCCGACTTATCTGTAAGCCTTTACCTTTGCAAAGGTAATGAAAACTAATGGTTATTTATTTAAGTGCAATAAATTATGGAGAGTGAAAAAGCAAAAGCGAAAGCAGGAGAATTGTACGATGCCAATAATGATATAGAGCTTGTGTCGGAGAGGGAAGCTTGCAAAGAAGTATGTTATGAACTGAATAGCTTGCGTCCTTCACAAAAGAAGGAACGGGAGAACATTATCCGCCGATTGTTCGGTAAGACCGGAAAATCTTTCCTGATAGAACAACCGTTTTATTGTGATTACGGATATAATATCGAAATAGGGGAGAACTTCTATTCGAATGTGAATTGCGTCATTCTGGATGGAGCGAAAGTTACATTTGGCGATAATGTTTTTGTGGCTCCGAATTGTGGTTTCTATACTGCCGGGCATGCTTTGGATGCGGAACAGAGAATCCAGGGGCTTGAATATGCCTATCCTATCACTATCGGAAATAATGTGTGGATTGGTGCCCAGGTCTGTGTGTTGCCGGGAGTGACGATTGGTGATAATACGATTATTGGTGCCGGGAGTGTGGTTACAAAAAGTATTCCTGCCAATGTGCTGGCTGTCGGCAATCCTTGCCGGGTGGTTCGTCAGATATAAGAATAACGATTAATTAAAATAACACGGAAAATGAAGAAATTACTTTTTGGTCTGTTGATGGCTGTTGTGGCGCAAACTTCTTTTGCGCAGACGTTAGAGAAAATGCAATGGTTTAATGAACCCGAACAGTGGGAGATAAAAGATAAAACCCTTTCGATGTTTGTCACTCCGCAAAGCGATTACTGGCGCATCTCCCATTATGGTTTTACGGTAGATGACGCTCCTTTCTATTATTCGGTTTATGGTGGCGAGTTCGAGGCGAAGGTGAAGATAACAGGTGATTATAAAGCGCGTTTCGACCAGGCGGGACTAATGCTCCGCATCGACCATGAGAACTATATCAAAGCAGGTATAGAGTTTGTGGACGGAAAGTTTAATCTGAGTACAGTAGTCACCCATAAGACAAGTGATTGGAGTGTGATTACTCTGGATAAGCCGGTTCCATATATCTGGATTAAGGCAGTCCGTCGTCTGGATGCGGTTGAAATCTTCTATTCCTTTGATGATAAGACGTATATAATGATGCGCAATGCATGGTTACAAGACAATATTCCCGTTAAGGTGGGGTTGATGGCAGCCTGCCCGGACGGAGACGGATTTAAGGTTAAGTTTGAGAATTTTAAGGTGAAGCATCTGCCTGATATGCGCAGGTTGGATTGGTTGAAGAAGAATGCGGAATAACACGCTGTGTTTATGCCACTTCAGGTAATAGAGCATAGAGTGGCTGTCCGGTCAGGAACAGCTACTCTTTGTGTTTTCTGATGGTATACTCCTTTCCGCAACCGGAACAAATGCCTGTGTGCACACAAATAGTTCCTCCGCACGGGCATCCCCACCGTTCTGCTTCCAATTGCAGGAACTTTTCCATACCTTCTTTTCGTATGAGGGCTAAATTTCCCATCAGCGACTCCACCATGGGATAGGTGTTGGCATACCAGATTTCTTTATCCGTCATTTCGCTACAAGGGAATTGTGGGCATTGGTCGCAAAAGCGATCGGGTAGTGTTTGGCGAATATCGCAAACGGAGATTTTACAGTGATTGGCGCAATAGTCGGATTTTGTTTCGTTGGGACCCAGACAACCGGTGCAGGGATTCTCTTTTCGTAAGGTTTCGTGGCAGATGCCGCAATTAAGTCCGCAGGGGGCAATCATATTTTCCTTGAACATAGTACCAGGTGTTTGTTAATGTTGCAAAGATACGGAAAAATAGAGTGTAACGAAGAATCTTTCTTTTTACTTAAATAAAGAAAGATTCTTCGTTACACTCTATTTTTTTAATATCCTATGGTAAACCGTTCCTTATGATGTTTTTCCTGTTCCAGTTCATCCACCATGGCTACGGCAAAGTCTTCAACAGATATGTTACTGTCTCCGTTGGCATCCACCATCAGGTCGTCTTTTCCGATGCGGAACTTTGCGGTGCGTTTGCCGGGTGTCATGTTGGCGGCGGGAGAGAGGAATATCCAGTCGATGTCTTTTTCCTTGCGGAGCGTGTTCAGGTAGAATTCGCCTAAAGACTTAATGCCGGGCAGAAGCTGTGCGGGCACATCATCAGCATCCATCACCATCTTGCCGGGGGCATAGAACAGGGTTCCGGCACCTCCTACAATGAGCAGACGCTTCACGCCGGCTTGTTTCGCGCTTTCCACTATCAGGGGATAGTTCTTCAGGGTGTCTTCATATATATGGGGATTCTTCCAGCCGGGGTTATAGGCGCTGATTACGGCGTCTTTTCCTTTGCTGGCCTCTTTCAGGGCATCCGTGTCGGTGACGTCGGCTTCGACGATTGTCAGGTTCGGGTTGCTGACGCTCATTTTTTTAGCATCACGCATAATGGCGGTTACTTTATGGCCTCTGTTCAGCAATTCGTTCAGGATGGCGGTTCCTACGAAACCACTTGCTCCTATCAATACTACATTCTTCATGTTGTTCGTTTTTTTAGGGTTTATATGATAACAACTGTCTTTCTGTGAAAGAAGTTTTACGGACGGCATTCTTTTAGGGAATGTTTAATCTTCTAAATACTGATACTTGTCGAAAAAGGAAAAATAGGACTGTGGAAGTGATTTTCGCATGTTTCGGGTCGTTTTTCATGTGTAAAGTCCGTATGTTTGTATGCTGAACAAGAATAAAATCAAAAAACGTGTATGATGGCGATAGATACAATTCTGATACAACATTATCAATCCCCATGTGGAGAGTTGATACTTGGCTCTTTCGGGGATAAGCTCTGTATGTGCGACTGGGTGGATGAGAAGCGCAGAGGTATCATTGACAAGAGGATGCAGGATGGACTGCATGCCGGTTATGAAACAGGTAGTTCGGAAGTGACGGCGCAAGCCGTTACCCAACTGGATGAATACTTTGCGGGTAAACGGACTACGTTCAGTGTGCCGCTACTCTTTGTAGGGACGGAGTTTCAGAAGTCTGTGTGGCATGAGCTGTTGAATATTCCCTATGGGACGACGGTATCGTATGGAGAACTGTCCCGGAAGTTGGGGAATCCCAAGGCTGTCCGTGCCGTGGCGGCATCGAATGGGGCGAATCCTATTTCCATATTTGTGCCTTGCCACCGTGTCATCGGCAGTAATCGGAAGCTGACGGGGTATGGCGGGGGGCTTCCTGCCAAACAGTTCTTGCTGGAACTGGAGATATCGGCGGTGTCTTTGCTATGATTCTTTTATTAATAAGGCTTTGCCATAATCCCTTTGCCTAAATGAAGCGACAACAGGAATTGAATTACGAACGCATTGCTGCTGCCATTCGCTTTATCAAGGAGAACAGGCAGGAACAGCCCCGGTTGGAGACGATAGCCAGGCATGTAAATATGAGTCCGGCTCATTTCCAACGGATGTTTCAGGAGTGGGCAGGGATAAGTCCGAAGGGTTTCCTGCAATATTTGAATATTGAGTATGCCAAGCGTATTCTGAAACAGACGCATGCTTCACTTTTCGATACAGCTTGTGAGGTTGGTTTGTCGGGGACGGGACGTCTGTATGATTTGTTTGTCAACATCGAGGGGATGACGCCGGGGGAATATAAAAACGGTGGTCAGGCTCTCCATATCAACTATTCTTTTGCTGACACTCCGTTCGGTCAGGTGATTGTTGCTTCTACTGATAAGGGAATCTGCCATCTCGCTTTTGTGGATGAAGGGGAGGAGGAGGCATTGGGTTCTTTGAAACAGCTTTTTCCTAATGCTGTCTATGAAAAAAGTCTCGACGGGAAACAGGAAGATGCTCTCTCTGTCTTTAATCGGGATTGGAGTAAACCGGATGAAATTAAACTTCACTTAAAAGGCACTCCATTCCAGTTGAAAGTATGGGAGACGTTATTGAAAATTCCGGCGGGTGGTTTGACTACTTATGCCGACCTGGCGACAAAATCGGGATACGAGGGGGCTTGCAGAGCCGTAGGAACGGCTATCGGGAGGAATCCGGTTGCTTTCCTGATACCTTGCCATCGTGTGATAAAATCTACCGGGGATATAGGAAATTACCATTGGGGAGAAGTGCGGAAGAATGCGATTATCGGTTGGGAAGCGGCGTACTTTCTTTTTGATACTTTTTCTTTCGCTTGCCCGAAAGAAAAAGTATAAGCCTTTTGCAACCCGGTTGCACTCCTCATCTCTTACCTTTGCACTGGACAAAATAATAAGATTCAGATTATGGAAACAAAATGTCAGTGTTGTTGTGCACATACACATACCTCTCCGCAAAGCAAAGAGAAAGAGCAATCTATGATCCGTAAGATAGGAACTCCGGTGCTATCTGGTATATTCCTTATTTCGGGTATCATCTTCCAGCATCAGGAATGGGTAGGATTCAGCCATCCGGTGGTTGAATTCTGCTGGTTCCTGCTGGGCTTCCTGCCCGTGGGACTTCCTGTGATGCGCGAAGCATGGGAGGGCATCTTGCGGAAAGACTGGTTCAATGAATTCTCCCTGATGGCCTTAGCTTCCCTCGGAGCATTCTATATCGGAGAATATCCGGAAGCGCTTGCCGTGATGCTGCTCTATACCCTGGGAGAGATGTTGCAGGATAAAGCCGTGAACCAGGCTACCCGCAATATCCGCGGCCTGCTCGATGTGCGCCCCGAACGGGTGGATGTATATCGTGAAAACACGCTCCGCACAGTCTCTCCCCGCGACGTCAATGTGGGAGAAACCATTGAAGTAAAACCCGGAGAACGTGTCCCTCTGGACGGAACTCTGCAGAACCCGCAGGCCGTTTTCGATACTTCGGCGCTGACCGGGGAGAGCATGCCCCGCAATGTATCCGCAGGCGGTGATGTCCTTGCCGGTATGATTGTCAGCGGACAGGCAGTGCGCATACTGGTGACGAAACCTTACGACCACAGCACACTGGCACGCATCCTCAACCTTGTGCAGGACGCAGCAGAGCGCAAAGCGCCTGCCGAACTGTTTATCCGGCGGTTTGCCCGCATCTATACACCGATAGTCGTGCTTCTGGCTGTCCTGATAGTAGCCCTTCCCGCACTTGTTGCGGCGGTGCACCCGGGCTTCGACTATGTGTTCAACGATTGGCTCTATCGTGGGCTGGTGTTCCTCGTAATATCCTGCCCGTGCGCACTGATTATCAGCATCCCGTTGGGCTATTTCGGAGGAATAGGGGCGGCTTCCCGTATGGGTATCCTGTTTAAGGGAAGCAATTATCTGGATACCATCACCCGCGTGAATGCCATCGTCTTCGACAAAACAGGTACGCTGACCACCGGCAGTTTCCGCGTGACGTCCATACAGGCGGCCGGTCTGCCGGAAGATGAATTGCTGCGACTGGTGCTGTCCGTAGAAAAGAAGAGCACCCATCCTGTGGCACAAGCCGTTGCCCGCTTCGCAGCCGAACGGGGTGTGGAACCTTTGGAAGTAACTACATTGAATGAACTGGCAGGTTATGGTCTGGAGGCCGAAGTAGGGAGCCGCAAAGTCCTTGTCGGCAACATCCGCCTGTTGAAGGACCGCAAGATATCCGTACCCGGAGAACTGACGGACTGTGTAGCCACTGTCGTAGTCTGTGCCGTCGACGGGCGGTATGCCGGTTGCCTGCTGCTTTCGGACACTCTGAAGGAGGATGCCACGGATGCTATAAAAAAATTAAAGGCTTTAAAAATAGATAATATTCAAATGTTATCTGGTGATAAACAGGAGATTGTTGATATCTTTGCCGCAGAATTGGGCATTGACAAGGCTTACGGTGACCTGCTTCCCGAAGATAAAGCCGTCCATCTGGAACAGCTCAATTCTGCCCCGGACGTGTCCGTAGCCTTTGTGGGCGATGGTATGAATGACGCTCCCGTACTGGCTCTCAGTGATGTGGGGATTGCGATGGGAGGGCTGGGTTCGGATGCCGCCATCGAAAGTGCAGATGTAGTTATCCAGACCGACCAACCGTCGCGGGTGGCGACAGCCATTTCCATCGGACGGGCCACAAGACGGATTGTGATGCAAAATATTATCGGTGCCATCACCGTGAAAATATTGGTTCTGATTGCGGGCGCCTTTGGCTTTGCCACGCTATGGGCGGCGGTGTTTGCCGATGTCGGAGTGGCTTTGCTGGTTGTTCTCAATTCGGTCCGCATATTAGGTAAGAAGTTCTGAGTAGTATGAAAGACGTATATCTACATAAATTGTCCCTTCGGGATATCAAACCTACAGCGATGAGGCTGTTGATTCTCCGCACCATGATGGAGATGAGGCGGGCTGTGTCTATGGCAGATTTGGAAGATAAACTCGATACGGTTGATAAATCCACTATTTTCCGGACACTGACCCTGTTCCTTTCCCACCACCTGATACATGGTGTGGACGATGGAAGCGGTTCATTGAAGTATGCCGTTTGCGAAGACTGCTGCATGTGTACGGTGGAAGACCAGCACATGCACTTCTATTGCGAACATTGTCATAAAACCTATTGCATCCGGAGTGTGCACGCCCCGTCAGTCACGCTTCCGGAGGGATTCATGCAGACGGGAATTAATTATGTAATCAAAGGGATTTGCGCCGACTGCGCAGTCCATAAGGGAATAGACACAGACGATTGAACGTATGAGACATTTCTATATATGTCTCCTCTTGTTAGGCTTTCTGCCGGTATCTGCCTTGGCAAGCGGAGATAAAGGAACAAAGGATATATATACGGAACAGTATATCGCGGACATCTATATGGATGAGCCGAAACGCGCGTTGCAACTGCTGAACGAAGCTGAAACAAAGCAAGCGTTACCCATATACATGGTGGATGGTTTGCGTAGCATGGTCTACTCGCATCTGTATCAGGACAAATCGGCATTCCACTATGCCCGCCGGGCCTATGTACATGATTCTATCTCCGGGAACCACCCTGACCACTTGTTGAAGATGACCATAACCTTGGCCGACCTCTCCCATACCCTGAGCGAATACAAAGAAAGCAACCGTTACGCGGTTGAAGGTCTGGAATTGGCCCGCAGGCTCAACGACCGGGAAGCGGAGTGTAAGCTGCTTTTCTGTATGGGCGAGAACAAATGGATGCTGTCATTAAAAGACGAAGGGTATGAGTTCTTCGATAAAGCAATTGCCCTGCTGGATACTACGGAAGATGTGAAGAACAAGTCGATGCTCTCTTATTTCTATGGGGTAAAGATGGGATACCTGATTAATGACAACCGGCTGGAAGACGCCTTACAGATAGGCCTGCAACGTGAGAAACTGTTGGACGGAATGAAAGGCAATCCGGAAGTGCGTGAGGCTTTCCTCGACCAGCAATACGGATATGTCTATTCCAAATTGTCCCGCATCTGCCATTTGCTGGGAGATGTGGAGCGTGGGAAAGAGTACCATAAAAAATACCAGTCCACCCATGCCTATAACACTCCTGCCGGTAAGCGTGATGCCACCCCGTACCTGCTCGTAACCAAGCAGTATCAGGCCGTACTCGACCATTGCCGCGACTTCAAGGAGCTGATGCGCCGGCAAGATACCTTGAATATTCAGTACGTCGGCGTTCTGCAACGGGAGATAGACGCCTATCTTGCCCTGAAAGACTATGAGAAAGTCGCCGCACTGCGTGCTTCCATCCTGTCCATAACGGACAGCATCTACCGGCGTGATAAAACCAATGTCGCGCTGGAACTGGACAACCTTTACGAAGTGAACGAGAAGGAAGCCCGCATTGCGGAACAGGCTTTCCAGTTTACCATACGTACCATTACGTTAGTCTTCATCCTCTGCGTTTCGTTGTTGTCGCTGTTCTTCCTGTGGCGTATGTGGGTGCAGAACCGCGAAATCAAGCGTAAGAACCAAGTGCTGGTGGAGCGCATCAACGAGCAGATGTCCATGCAGACGAAGATGAACCGCTTGCAGGCTGATGCCGAGAGAGTGTCGGAAGACCAACCTTTCCCGGAGACCGGGCAGACAGAACCGGAAGCATCCGACGGCAACGAAGAGGAAGCCCAGATGAATAAGATGATTTTTGGCAAGCTGGATTATATTATCAAACGGGATAACCTGTATCTGTCTGCCGACATATCGAGAGAAGAACTTGCCCGGATGGTCAAGATGAACAATACCCGTTTTGCCCGGATGATAAAAGAGAATACGGATACCAATCTGAACGGGTATCTCAATAATCTCCGCTTGAATAATGCCATGCATTTATTGAAGGAACATCCTGAATATACATTGCGTGCCATTGCCGAAGCGTCAGGCATCAACAGTATGCCTACTTTCCACCAATTATTCAAGGCAAGGACGGGAATGACTCCTTCCGAGTTTAAGAATGCAGAGAAAGAATTGAGAAAGTAATATTCTGTATTTCAGTGCAGTATTACTTTTTTTAATAGAATTGAGGACAATTCTTTATATGTATGACAAATTGTATATCGGTTGTTTTTGCGATATTTTATTCCTTTGTAAAATAATAACGACAAAAATCTGTATATACAATGTCTATATTGTGTCTGGCAATCCAAGTTGCTTTTGTTGTTTCAATTGTAGCGGCAGTCTATTATTTCCGATTGTATAAACTTCATGGCATATCAGTAAAAGAGTGGGAAGAAATGAAGGAAGACAATTTCCTGATGCGGGAGTTGCTGAATAATCTTCCTATTCCGACTACGGTGAAGGACATCAAGGATAACTGTAACTATCTCTTTTGGAACAAAAAATCTGAAGATTTATATAGTGTCTCTCAGGACGACCTGATCGGGAAGAACGCAAGTGTTCTGCCTCCCGAAATTTGTTCTGCCTTTCAACAGACAGACCGGGAAACGATACGTTCCGGCCAATCAAACACCTTTCAGCATCTGATATTGGCTGATGGGTGCGAACATGTATTGAATATGTATAAGCAGTTGTTGTACTACAAGGGCGAGCCCCGCTGGCTGATTAGTGCGGCTGTGGACGTTACGGAAGCGGCAGAGAAGCAGGGCTGACGCATTATAGTTTTTACCATAAATACTTATATTCAATTTATTAAAA
>OHIC01000648.1_pt1 | contig 19414 bp, 13 predicted proteins | sample 1568171 | NCBI WGS metagenome assembly OHIC01 (sample SAMEA3879506, study PRJEB24766) | human gut metagenome | biome: human-associated habitat; feature: feces | place: USA | collected 1985/1987
AGACAGTGCAAATCGTTCGGCTATTCGGTTTACCCTTGCCGCGTCATTTGCGCTTACAACCACATCCACTATTCCGTCGGTACTTTTCCTGTTCATTACCGCCGCATAGAGGATGCCGTATTTCTTTGCTTCTTTTGAGAAAGTTTTCAAATCCTTGGCCATAATGGCGAACACCTTCGTTGGCCTGCCGTTAAAGGACTGTATGCGCGTTCGGCCTCTTGTTTTCTTCTGGTCTTTAAGCACTGCCAGCAGAAATGTTGCCAGGGATAAGCTTCCTTTACCCACAATTTCCGCTGCGCACTCCACTGTTTTTACTGCCGCATTGGTCGCCATGCTGACAACCTGTTCGGCTGCTTCTCCGTGTTGGGACATTTTTATCAGCTCCTTTCTAAAATGGATATAAAAAACGCGCCAGCTTTTTGCTGACGCTCTGTATACCGGGGATAATACTCTCTGAGAGATTGTAAGTATAGTAACTGGTTTTGTCTTTTCTTATATCAAGGCTAACTTTGTCCAATTGCTCATATTTGCCCAAATGTATAATGTCACTTTAGTGTTGAGACGCATCGAATGAACATTCATACAGTTCTTTTTTCCCACTCCAATTAGCGGTGTACAGAATCGAAACTTTTAAGCGGACATTATTGTTATGATTTCCAGATAGCTCTGAAATCGGATGTAATATATCCTCAACATCCGACTGTTCTCCGATTGCAAACCACGCTGTCGCATCACACAAAATGATAAACTCATCGTACTGATTTATTTCTTCATCATATTTGTGAATTTTTTCTATAAGCTTATCTCTGAAACTACTATGAACGTTTGTGATATTTACTGCCGGATACTGAATCGCGGGGCCTCCCAACATTATAAACCTGCAATTTGCAGCAATATCCGGAAATTTATTTGATGCATACTTTTGCATTTCATTTACATCGTTTCCACCATGTTGTAAGATTTTTCTGCCTTTCTCAGCATTTTCGGTAGTAAAAACCGTAATTTCAATTCCTATGGATTTTGTCCCATTGGATAATACAAAATCAGGACGTTCATGCTTTTCAAACCGGTACTCTTTTAGTTCTTCGCGCAATTCCATATATGAAAAAAGCGAAATATACTCTCTCCTTTTTGTACAATCACCTTTATTATAATAGATGTCTCTGGCATTGATTTCTCGAGCCATACAATCTAACAGAAGCTTACATTCAGCTTTGGTCAGTGTTGAATCCATAGTACATAGTGTAATTCTATTGTAAACAACCCGATCATCAGCCAAATACATGCAAGCAACAGTATCTTCCCAAGTGCACAGATCAAATGTTTGGTTTGCAATAATCGCCTTTGCAAATGCCGCGAGGTTTTTCCTCCCGTGTTTTTAAGTCGTCGTATTGAAATTGATTTGATATTAAAGACAACTGTTCTGAATTTCTCTCCATTTATATATTTCACCTCGTAAGCCGCAACAAAAATAGGTCGTTACATACAATCTATCCGTCAGTTTCGCAATACCGCAACATCGACAGGTACAACGTATCAAACCTTTCGGTATCGCTGATTGCGGCTGTTGGGCTTATCGGGGATTGTCATGGCGACCAGATTGAGCCGCATAGCGGGGGATAGATAGTTGTTCCGCAAAGCGTTCCTTGATTTCAGGTTCAACCTTTGCATCAGCTCCGCCGCCGTATACGGAACATCGTACTCCATGCAGTCCGTAAGCTTCTTCACGCAAAGCGGAAGCTGATTATCGGACTGCTCTATCTGTTCCGTCAGTTCGTCCAGCACATTGTCTATTTGGCTCAGCATGAACTCTATGAAAGTATCGGAACGGCCCTCGCTGTGACAGGCGGCAATGGCCTTATAGTATTCGTCCTGAAACTTCTCAATTTGGCTTTCAAGCGGAATATACTCAAATATGGGCTTCCACTTGGAAAGTATTGCCTTGTGCCAAAGCCGCGCCATTCTGCCGTTGCCGTCCGCGAACGGATGGATAAACACGAACTCATAATGAAATACGGCGGACAGTATAAGGGGATGTACGCTTCCCCTTACGCGGTTCATCCATGAAAACAGCTCATCCATAAGCCCGCTGACAAGCTTGGCTGGAGGGGCCATGAAAACGCACTTGTCGCCGTTGAACACGCCTTCTTCCCCCGTGCGGAAGAAACCCGATTCTTCCACAACATATTTTGTCATAATTCCGTGCAGCGTCTTTAGGTCGGCAATGCTGTACGGGTCGATTTCGGGAAGCCGCTCATAGGCTTCATATGCGTTCTTAACTTCCTGTATTTCCCTTTGCTCTCCAATCACCATCCGCCCGCTGATAACATCACGCACCTGCCCTAAGGACAATGAATTGGCCTCAATGCGCAATGAAGAATGGATGGACTTAATGCGGTTGTTCCTGCGCAGATGCGGCTTCGTTTCAAGCCCTTGCGCCGTGCTTATTTTCCCCAGCTTTTCGGATATTCGGGACACATAGGTAAGCATACTGTTCGTAATCGTATACGGCAGGTCATATCTGTTCAAAGCGCTTCCTCCACAAATCATCTTGCGCATTATCTTGCACACTTTCTTGTATATCATACATGGGAACAGAGAAATATGCAAGTCCGGTTATGCGCTACAATGCGGTTATTTCATAGCGACTGTTGGCTTTACACGGTAGTTCTTTGTTCAACCTGTTCAATTCCGTCTGAGCTTTCCTGATCAACTCTGATCTGAGCTGGATTTCGTCACAGAGTCGTATATCCCTGCGCAAACTTTTAACTTGTGCGGAAATATCGCTTGTCATTGCCCGCAGCTGTTCCTTGCGTTCCGGCAGAATTCCGGTGCGTCGCTTTTCGTTATATAGTGCATTCCGCTCGGAACAAAGTTCTTCTATTTGTTTTTCGGCATATTGCCTGAAAGCAGATAACTGCTCTGCCGAATCAATCCTGCGCCGGAACAGGAACCGGGCTTGCGCATCTATTGCGTCCAAATGCCTTAAATCCTCTCGTAACAGATAGAACGCCTTGCCCTGATGTCCGCGCTGCGCCGCACGAAGTTTCCGCAGATAGAAGAAATACAGGGCGCGCAAGCCTTTCCACGTGACCCTGGACAAACGAAAATCGCCCTGTGCCCGGATACGCACGGCTTTCGAAGGCTCGGGCTTCGGCGGGCGTTCTGGTGCACGCTGCTTCAATATGCGCTGCTTTATAGCTTCTTCGGTGTAGCTATCCCCAAGCGAGCGCAGGCGCACAAACCGTTCCTTGCCCGGCGGACGCACCGCCATGTGCTTAACGCCTGTTTTGACTTCATATCCCATATCCTTCAGGGAGCGGAGAAAGGCTTGAAAACTCATGCTTGCCATGACCGTCTTATCCATATCCTCACGGATCGCGCTGCGCCAGGTAGGTTGTCCTTTTTTCTGTGCCTCCCATTCGGCATAGTGCTTCGGGTAATATGCCGTATGCTCGGTAATTACCGAAAGCCCGTGTTCCTTGCACAGCCTGTCGGAAGTCGCCCGCATTTTCGCATAGCTGTCCTTGCAGGCGTTGAATTTTTTGCCATGCAGAAACGACACAGAATTGAGGACAAAATGGTTGTGAAAGCAATGGGTATTAAGATGGGTAGCTACGATCACTTGAAAATCCGGCCATAGCTCATTTGCAAGTTCCACGCCGATCCTGTGCGCCGTATCCGCATCCACCTCGCCTTCGGCAAAGCTCTGATAACCGTGGAAAGCAAGGATGCCGTCCGTTTTGCCGAACTGCCGCTTTGTCATCTGCATCTGTTCCCGGGCACAGTCGGCATTACAGTTGAGAGCGGTGACGTAATACTGCTGCTCGGTCTTGAAATCGTCCATCGCATAGTCCATCACGTCCCGCATGGTCTGGTACTCGTCCCTGCTCCATGAGGGGTTTGCGGTTTTACTCTCGTCCTTTGCATATTCGAGAACGCGAGGGAGGTGGGTGGCTATCTTCCATATTCGAGTGGTAGCCATATCAGAGCGGCTCCGGCTGTGTCACAGCCCGCTGTATCGCAAGCGCGGTGCGTCGAAATTCCTGCATGTACATGGCGTATTCTTCGGCAAGGAAAAAGCCCGTTGCATTTGCACGGGCGGCGATCTGATTGATACTGTTGCCGATGGCGTTCAGTTCGCGCATCATGGAATGATAATCGGGCGGCGGAAGCTCCTTTGGCGCATAGCCGTCAAGCAGGGTGCGAATATATGTTTCCTGCGAAAGCCCTGTTTTCTTGACGTTCTTTTTCAGTCGCTGATGCTCTTTAGCGTTCAGCCGAAAGGTTATTTTAATATTTCGTTTGAGCATAAAGCCTCCTTTGCTGTTGATGGGGTTTAAGGGGACATCCCCTTACGAGTGGATAATGCTGGCATTATCCAATGCTCGTTAGTACGATGCAGAGCATCGCACCGATCCTGCTGTCCGAGAAATGAGTCATTCCGTATCTTCTTGCGGTAAAGCGTGATACTCCCATATGGCCGGTTTCATCGTTGTCTCTCTTCCTTGAAATGGTGAAGGGCGTTTTTCGCGCCCCTCGTCCTGATTAGTGCTGTGATGCTCTTTGCTGCCATGAGCTGCTCATTGTAATCCTTGCCGACCTCCGGCGGCAGCAGCTCCGTAGTATAACGTTCGGGCAATAGGGCGCTGATCGCCATCGCCGCTCTTAAGCCCGCGTCATCATGATCCAGGCACAGAGCAATGTGATTGATGTGCGGGTTATCCTGCAAAAACTGCACGAGTGCGATGGGAAGCGGCGTTTCCGAGAGTTCCTTTTTCGGTTGGTAAACGCCCGATAAAGAAAGGTAATTGTCTATCTTCCAGTCATTTCCACCCATGCGCTGCAATTCCGCAAAAGAGAGGCAGTCTATGGCGCTCTCAAACAAATACAGAGTGTTGGAACGCTCCTGCGGTGGCAGACCGAAAGAATATCGCTTGTCGCTGCCGTCCGCCTCTCGTAGAAACGTCGAGCACGGGTCGCTGCTTCGGAGCATGGCGTAACGGGGGACACCCTGCGGGTCAAAGCCCACAAAACAGCAGTTATGACGATAATCCTCATACAGAATCCCTTTATCGATGCACATTTGAATGGTTTCCTCAGAGAGGCCGCGCTGCATCAGGTATTGGATTACACGCTTATTATCGGAATGGCATTTGGGAAGAACAAAGGGTTTGGGTTCTTTCGGTTGCGGCGTTGTTTTCGGAAATGGCCAGTGCTTTGTACATCCGCATAAATGCCTTACAGCTTCGACAAAAGGCATACCTTCAACCTTTACAAGATAGTCAAGCGCGGATACGCCTCCAACGCCCTTTGACCATCTGTACCACTTGTCGTTGGAGATTTTCAGGCTGTCGTGGGAGCGCAGGGAATAAACGCCCCGTGTCACTTTAACGAGTTCATCCGGTCGATATCGCTGTAAATAGGAAAGGAGATCGAGCTGCCGGGCCTGCTCAATCTCCTCTTTGGTTACATATTTTCTTTCGTCAATCATCGCTCAATATCTTCTCTTGTTTGTGTACGCTCATCCTGATGTTCCGGCTCGGCATTCAGCACATCATTCTCTCGCTTGTCAATATTGAGCAGCGCATCGAGTTCTGCAAGGCGGGCTGTTTTTTCAGAAAGCTCCTGCTCCTGTGCAAAGGGCTTTTCCACCTCCGCTTTGGCATTTTCCATCTGTTCTTTTAGCGTAACCAGCGCCTTTTCACAGGCGGAAAACCGAACGGGAAACGCTTCGAACATGTTTTCCATACGCTGAATATTACCGTGAATGTCACTGCCAAGCTCAACGGTGTGGGACAGTTCACCCCGCAGCGTCATACGAAACACTTTGGAAAGAACATCGTAGGATAACAGCAGTGTGAATCCGCGATAGGTTCCAATCTCCTTGGCTTCAGGCGAAGTCATGGCTTTGCAGGCTTCTAGGATCGCTGCGCCCGCATCCTTTTTCTCGGCGTAGTGCGTACCGCACAACAGCATACCGGGGAAGTCCTCGCTCCTGTGCTGCTCATACAGAGCAATATCCGCCTCATATCCCTTGATTCGCTCCTGCGTTAAGCGAATCTCCCTGGGATAGTGCTTGAGCAGGCTGTCCTCCAAGGTGTATTTCTGTGAGAGGTAGTTGGCTTTTACGAGTTTCAACCGTGAGACTTCAATCTCCAAATCCATCTTTTCCTTGATGTGCGGATTTCCCGTTGCAAGCGCCTTGATTTCAGCATAGGATAGTGCGGTTTCGTCCACATCCTCACAGGAACGGACAGGGCTTTTGCTCGTCATGATCTGTGAGATGAACTTCTGCTTGTTCTCAATCGTCTGCCACATATAACTGTCAAAGGTGTTCTCGGTGACATACCGAAAGATATCTACGCGCTTATTCTCGTTGCCCTGACGAAGAATTCTGCCTTCGCGCTGCTCAATGTCCGATGGTCGCCATGGAATATCCAAATGATGTTCTGCAATCAGGCGTTTTTGCACATTTGTGCCTGCGCCCATCTTTGCGGTTGATCCAAGAAGGATTCTGACATTGCCCGCACGAACATTGGTAAAGAGCGCCGCCTTTTGCGCTTCGGTCTTGGCATCGTGAATAAAGGCAATTTCCGTCTCGGGTACACCCATGCGAATCAGCTTTGCTTTCAGATCGTCGTACACATTGAACTTTCCGTCTCCGTGCGGGGTGGAAAGATCACAGAAAACGAGCTGCGTGGATTTCTGCTCACTGCTGCTTTCCCATATCCTGTGAATGTTATCGAGACACAGATTGACCTTGCTTTCGGGGTCATCGGGCAGAAGGTCATCGGTCAATCGCTGGTCGAGAGCGAGCTTTCTGCCATCGTTCGTAATCTTCAACATGTTATCGACCGTTGCATCCACCATGCCGTTTCTGACCTTTTCGGCACGTTCGGAAAAAGACGCAACCATGTCGGTTTGGAACTTGGATGGTTTAATGACCTCATTGTGGTATTCTGCTTCGGGAACAGGGAGTTTCAGCATATCGGCAGTCTGTACATCCGCAACCTGCTTGAACATGGAAATGAGTTCGGGGAGATTATAAAAACGGGCGAACCGTGTCTTTGCACGATAGCCCGTTCCTTCCGGTGCAAGCTCGATTGCCGTGATGGTTTCGCCGAATGTGGATGCCCATGCGTCAAAGTGCTGTAAGCCTTGTGAGCGCAGAGTGTCGTACTGAAGATACCGCTGCATGGTGTACATCTCGGTCATGGAGTTGGAGATAGGCGTACCCGTTGCAAAGATAATGCCATGGTTATCCGTCAGCTCATCCATATATCGGCATTTCATAAAGAGGTCAGAGGATTTCTGGGCTTCGGTCTGCGCCAAGCCTGCGACATTTCGCATCTTCGTGTAAAGGAACAAGTTCTTAAAGCTGTGCGCTTCATCTACGAACAGTCGATCCACGCCCAATTCTTCAAAGGTGACAACATCATCCTTTCGGGTCTGGTCATTGAGCTTGTCGAGCTTCAGTTTAATGGAGCGTTTGCTCTTTTCCATCTGCTTGATGGTGAAGCGTTCTGCATTGGCGCGTTTTGCTTCGGAGATACCCTCAATGATCTCGTCGAGTTGTGCCTGCAGGATTGCTCTTTGCCGTTCCACACTCATGGGGATCTTCTCAAACTGCGAGTGTCCGATAATGACTGCATCGTAATCGCCCGTCGCAATACGGGAACAGAACTTTTTACGGTTTCGCGTTTCAAAGTCTTTCTTTGTTGCAACAAGGATATTGGCGGACGGATATAGCTGCAAAAACTCCGCTGCCCACTGTTCGGTCAGGTGGTTTGGAACCACGAACAGGCTCTTTTGACAGAGTCCAAGGCGTTTACTCTCCATGGCGGCAGCGACCATTTCAAAGGTCTTGCCTGCACCCACAACGTGCGCAAGCAGCGTGTTACCGCCGTACAGGATGCGGGCAATGGCATTTACCTGATGTTCCCGCAAGGTAATCTCGGGGTTCATGCCAACGAACTTGATGTGGCTTCCGTCATACTCACGGGGACGAACGGAATTGAAACGCTCGTTGTACAGCGTGGTCAAGCGTTCCCGTCTTGCAGGATCTTTCCATATCCAGTCTCGGAAAGCATCCTTGATGAGCTGCTGCTTCTGCTGTGCAAGCACGGTCTCCTTCTTGTTCAGCACACGCTTATCGTTGCCGTATTCATCCTGCACGGTATCGAAGATACGAACATCTTTCAGATTCAGCGTTTCCTCGATGATCTTGTAACCATTGATTCTCTTGGTACCGTAGGTCACGTTTGCGGTGACATTGCCATAGTCGCTGTTCTTATTTGAAATATTCCACTCTGCGGTCAGCGGTGAGTAATGCACCTTGATCTTGCTGCTTGCATAGTAGGCAGGCTTTAGCAGCTCTACCATGAATCGCTGAATATCCTCCTGCGGCAGCCATGTTGCACCAAGCCGAACATCGATTTCGGATGCGGTGAGATCTACGGGCTGTACCTTTTCCAAGGCTTCCACATTCACAAGGTAGTCGTCAGGATTCTGCTCTGCGCTTTTCCTTGCCCAAGCGAGCTTTTCACGGACATTGCCCGAAAGATACTCGTCTGCGGTCAGGTACTTTCGTTCGCTGTTATTCCCGTATCCATGCAACGGGTTCAGGAAGATAACGCCTTTGAGTTCGGAAAACAGGGTTTCTTCGTTCTTTCCCGTCAGTTCTGCCATGTAGTCCATATCGATCATGGCTTTTTCGGACAGGGAGAGAGCAAGTGCGTCCGTTGCGGTATCGCAGGATGTTACGGTTTCCTGCTGCCGGATGGTGCGCTTTGAGAACATATCCGCTTTGCGCTCCAAAGCACCGTTTTCATCCAATACCTCCAAGGAACAAAGCAGGCAATAGGAGCTGTCATCCGAGAACGCCATATTGTTGCCACGGCTATTCAGCAGTCCGTACTTTGCGGTGAACTCGTCGTAGAGATGATTTAAGGTACGCTGCTCCTGTTCGATCAAATGGTCGGGATAGCCTTCCAACTGATACTCGATGAGCCTTCGGGTACAGTCGCGGATTTTGACCATGCCCTTGATGCGGTTCTGTGCGGTGACGGACAGCTCCACCTTGTGCATGACGGAGTTTTCTCGGTAGTAAATCTCTCCATTTACGACGATAAAGCTAAAGTTGCGAACACTCGGGTCGGCAGGGATGCTCTCTGCAACGCTTTCTTCCGCTTCTTCCATCTGCTCCAGTTCTGTAATCTCAGCATGGATATTGGCAAGCGCGTCCGATAACTGTTCGGAAAGCTCTGCGCCTGCAATCGGCTTGACGGTGACTGCCTGTTTGCCGTACTGTGTGCTTTCTTCGGTCAGTTCGCCCAACACCATGTCGGGATTATCCACAAAGTATTGATTGATGGTATAGCCGCTGTCGGTTTTGCCAAGATGCACCCAATCGGGTTCTGCTTCCACGGGACGGTCACGCTTTTGCAAAAACAGAATATCCGCAACAACGCCTGTACCGGCATTGGCAAGGAACGCATTGTTCGGCAGACGAATCGCACCGAGAAGGTCGGCACGCTGTGCGATGTACTTGCGGACAGCAGGGTTCTTTTTGTCCATCGTTCCCGACGAAGTGATGAACGCGACGATACCGCCGGGACGCACCTTGTCCAAGGTCTTTGCAAAGAAATAGTCGTGGATCAGGAACCTGTTCTTGTCGTAACGCTTATCCGCTACACCGTAATCGCCGAAGGGAACATTGCCAATAGCAACATCGAAGAAACTGTCGGGAAGCGAGGTTGCTTCATATCCCTGTATGGCGATGTTGGCGTTTTGATAGAGTTGCTTTGCAATACGTCCTGTAATGCTGTCGAGTTCCACGCCGTAGAGCCTGCTGCCCGCCATGCTTTCGGGAAGCAGGCCGAAGAAATTGCCGATACCGCAGGAGGGTTCAAGGATGTTGCCTGTGCGAAAGCCCATATTCTCAATCGCCGTATACATGGCCTTGATGACCGTGGGGCTTGTATAATGCGCGTTTAGCACGGAAGCTCTCGCAGCTTGGTATTCCTCGGGCGACAAGGTTTCGTAGAGTTCCCGGAACTCATCTGCCCACGCTGCGTTGTTTTCCTCAAATACCTGCGGCAGACTGCCCCAGCCCACGTACCTGGAAAGGACTTCCTGTTCTTCGGGCGTTGCAAGGCGCTGTTCAAACTCGATAGTCTGCAGTGTCCGTATTGCATCCATGTTCATGCGGAACTTCGCTTTCGGTCCGCCATGACCGAGAGCATCGTCCGTAATGCGGAAGTTGGTTTTCTCGGCAGGCTTTTCAGGTTCCCGTTCCTCGGTACGCAGGGTTTGGATGACCACATCGTAGGGCATGTGGTTTTTTTCTGCGGAGATCACTTCCACGGTTTCCATTACAATTTCGGTCTTTGATTCTGTTTCTTCATTCGATGCCGTAGGCTCTGTTTCAATAATCAAATGATCGTTGGCAGGATTCTCCCGAAGTCTGCGTTCAAACACATCCCGTGCCATGTCCTCGGAGAGCAGCGGATATTTGGGATCGGACAGCATGACAGTGTGTTCATCGTAACCGAGGATGGTATATGTCGTTGCGCCGAGTTGGACGGTGTCTCCGAGCGAGAATGAATACTGCGCATCCTTTCTGCGTTCGTCCATTGCAGCAGCCGCTGCACGAAGGGCTTCTCTTGCCGCTGCTTCCTCTGCAAGCTGCAATCGCCGTTCCGCTTCCTTTGCTTCATATTCGGGAAGGTATGCCTTTTCTTTTTCGGTCAAGTATCGGTCAATGGCAATCAGCTCACGAAGCCTTCGCGCTACGGCTTTCCAAGTTATGGTGTGCTTTTCTTTGTGGTTATGATTGGAGAAGTGAAGCCCCTTGCCATCATGGTCTACAAAACCACTTTCCCCATTCAGATAGGTGTGCGAATGACCGCCAATGCCGTATTCCTTTTTGAGAAATGCTATCGCTGCATCTGAGGAAGGCATATCCTCAAAGAACTTATAGATGCGAAACTTTCCCTGAGCAAATCCGCTTCCATGTCTGCAAAGTTCGTTATCGAGATCTGCTTGTGAAACAGAAAAAGCGGAAAGCTTTTGTGCTTCCGCTTCTTCGATGCGCTGTAACTGTTCCTCTAAGGTTGGGAACAGACTATATTCGGTTATGCGTAAATCAGGTCGTTCAGTACCGTCTCCTCGGCTCTCTGCCGAATGCTGTTCATTCGCTGAATCCAGAGCATCTGATTCTCGGCTTTCATCTTCTCGGTCACGTTCTCGGTCTGCGCCATCTGCGCCATCGTCTGTTCGACCTGTTCCCGCGCCGTCCTGTCGATCTCCAACAGATGCTCCGTCAGCTTGTTCTGAAGCAGCAGGGAGTTGTAAGTCCCGCTCCGATGCTCCTTGAGAAACGTCTTCCGCATTCTGCCGTATTTGCCGATCATCCCCGTCGGCTGATCGTCCATTTTGATATCGGGAATCAGGTAGTCCCCGTTCTGCCTGTAGCCGAGTTCCATTTTCATCGCTCCTTTCGCTGTTTCTGCCTTCATTCTGCAATACCGGCTCTACGTTTGCAAGTGTGCCGCGCTCCTGCCGTTCCATGCTTCTGACGCTGCGCTCGATCTGCCGCAGGATCATCTCCGAAATGTCGCTGGTCGCCGTGCCAAGTTGGACTATGGTATCCGGCGAATTGAACAGCGTTATGCTCTCGTATTCATCGCCGTGAAATATAGCGGCGGGGTCGATGCCCATGCGCACCAAGACCGTATGGGAAACGCTGGTCATGAGCTGAAGCACAAAGGTCGAGCTTATCTCGTCATCGCTCATATCCGCGAGTGCGCTGTTGTCCGCCGCTTTGAGAAGCTCCTCGTAATAATCGCGGTAGTTGTCCGATACAGCGTTGATGGATATGCCCAGTACGGTGGCAGCGATATCGGCGTTCTCCACGCCCGTGTCCCCGAAATGGTTTTGCAGCTCCTCAATGATCTGCGCCGTGTATTGGGATTTTGTCTGCCAGAGCCGAAACGGGATATTGTAACGTGTGTTGGTGTCGGACACATCGAATACATACCGCAGAGCGGGCTTGTGCCCGCTGTCGTCGATGAGCGCGATGCCCTTTGCGCCCCTGTTCACCCAACGTCTGAATCTGCTGTTCCAAAGCTCGATGGGAGCACAGGCTTTTGCATCCGGTCTCTGCGCATGAATCAAGACCTGTTCATGGAACGGGTACTTATAAAGCCATGCGGCGGAATCGAGAAAGCTTTTCCAGTTGTCAACGGATTGCGTAAGCCGCTCCGTTGTCTGACGCGCAAGCTCGGATATGTTTTGCAGTTTTGTTGCCACAGTTGCACCTCCTTATCTCCCCGGCTCGTCGCGTTTCTTTGTGCGCTGCGGCTGTATGCGTTTCGAAACGTATTCTATCTCGCCGTTTATCCTGCTCCGATAATCCGCATATGCCGCTTCCTTTGAATTCATATAATGCCCCCAGAAGAAATGATCGGGGGCAGCTGCACGATACTGCCATGTGACATACGGGGCTGGCGCAGTATCGCTATGCCCAATCGCAAAGCCCTGTTCGCCTACGGTAAAACTTTCAATGATGGTATATCCAGCGTTTTTCAGTTCTTCTGTCATATTCGCTTTCTCCTTCCCAGTGTTTTGTATAGCAAAAGAGCGCATGATCTCTCACGCGCTTCTGTGTTTTCGTCGTTATGAAGTATGGTGGGAAAATAGCCGCTATTCCTTTGGAATTGTAATGCGCCGCATGATGGCGTTCATAGGGTCATAATTCTGGTTAAAAGACTGATAGCTTGCTTCTATCATTTCTTCAGCCGTAACTTCGGAAAAGTCCACTTCATATCCGGCTCTGTCTGCAAGTATTTCTATAAACATCCGTTGCGCTCTGCCATTGCCCTCCCTAAATGGGTGAATTGTATTAAGCTCAGACAGGTAAAACGAAAGCCTTTCCGCAATATTTTCAGCATCCACAAGATAGTTTTCTCTTTCGAGCTTTTGAAACAGCTCAATCGCCTGATCGTCTATAAACTGACACAAACAAAACTGGCTGCCTTTAGAAATATTGACAGTCCGTGTTTTGCCCGCCCACCCGTATATGTCTTGAAAAATATAAAAATGCAGATGCTTGAAGTAAGAAAAATCCAGCTTGCCATCGGGATAGGATTGTTTCAGCTCCAATATCCGCAGAGCTGTAATACTTCTTTCCGCTTCAAGCAAGCTGTCCGCATCTTTTATATTCAATTTGTTTTTCAAAACATTGGCTTGGGGATAGCAATATGTCGTATCGTACTCATAATCATAAAAGTAATCAGACAAAATAACACCTACTTTACGGTGTATTTATTCACAAGCTCTTTAATTGCGATTGATGATGATTTTTGCCCACTGGCACATTCTCGTATCAGAGTAAGCTCCTTATTATTAAGCCGCATACCCTCGATAGCCATTGTTCCTGCAATTTGCTTCGTGATTTTCTCGCTCTTAACCATCGTTTCGCACCTCGCATTTCTAATATTATTATATCATATTCACCACCAAAGTAAACCGATTATCATGGACAGGAGGGCGTTTTACGCCCTCCTGCGTGTTTTTTGCTAGTTCTTATTTATTCTTTCTCCGCACATACAAAACTACTGCGCCGCCGAGCAGCAGCACCGCGCCAGCGATCATGGCAGGGATTTCCCACCAGTCGTTATCCAGGCCCAGCTTGACGCTTTTGCTGTTTGGCACTTTGATTACCATGGGCGACAGCGCCGAGGTTTCTTTCGTGATTTCCGCTTTACGGGCGGTGACAGGGAAGTAGCCTGCCGGAACAACAGATTCCTCGATCCATACAGCGCCCATAGGCAAGCCGAGGATGACGACCTCACCGTTTTTGTCCACCATCAGATCCATTTCTTTGCCGTTCTCGTCAAAGAAATACTTGCCGTCCTCCTGTTTGGTGAAGGACAGCGTTGCAAAGCCCGTGCCATCCTTGACCTTAATACGGAAACCCGCGCCCGTAAGGGGCTTTTCCGTTTTCGCGTCCAGCTTGATGATTTTCATCCCCGTAGGGCAGTTGTTCACCGTCACCTTGCAGGGCGCGGTTTCGCTGTGCTTGTCCGTCAGTTCGATTTCCGTCGTACCGTCAGCGATATAGCCCGTTGGTACGGATTCCACGAGCTTGTATTTGCCCGCTTTGAGATACTTGAATATTGCCTTGCCGTTTGCGTCGGTGACAAAGGTTTCCGCGCCGTCCTCGGCGGGGATGCGATAACCGCCCTCAACGAGCTTGGTCTTAACGACCTTTCCCTCGCCGTCCTGCAAGGTGAACGTGATGCCCGCCATCGGCGCACCCGTATAGGTGTTCATCTTCAAAATTTCGAGCGTGATGGGGGTATTGGCAAACTCAACATCGCCCGCGACCTTGCCATATGCGTCTATCGTAAAGGAGTATAGGGTGGGGTCGATGGAGTAGGTATCGGGGGCGGCGATCTCCTGCCATGTGTACTTGCCTGCAGGAAGTTCCTTCATGGTGATGTAGCCATCCGTGCCCGTCTTGCCCTCAAAGAACAGCTTGCTGCTTGCATCCGCCACCTTGATGGTTGCGTTTGCGAGGGGCTGCCAGGTGTGGCTGTCGAGCTTGCGCACCTTGGCTTCATTTGCCCTGTTGGTAAACTCAAACACCGCTGTTTCCTTGTCCTCGGTGGTGAGCGTCACGGTCTTGACCTCATCGGAGAGGACAAAGCCCGCGGGCGGTGTGACCTCTTTGACATTGTATTCACCAACAGGAAGGTCTATGGTTTCCGCATAGCCGTCCTCATTGGTGGTGATGGTGTCAAACAGCTTGCCGGAAGCATCCCGAACCTCGAACACCGCGCCCACAAGTTCGCGTTCTCTGTTTGCCTCATCGAGCTTATACACGCCGATCTTCGCCTTGAACATGGTGTTGTAGATGGGGCTGTCGTAATGCTGCACGTTTATTTCGCTGTCGATGGTCAGCGACAGCTTGTTCGTCAGCATTTCAATGGTTTCCAGAGGAACGGCAAGCTCTTTGAGATAATAACTGCCGTAAGGAAGCGATATGGAGGTCTGTGCAACGCCCTGATCGTCCGTAGTCAGCACCTCGAGGAGCACATCGGCGGGAATATCGCCAAGGTTCTCAGCGGTATAAAGTCCGAACACATAGCCTTCCGCAAGTTTGTTGTAGAAGTTGAGCTTTTCGGGATCAAAATCCTGAGTGAGCTTGCGAATCTTTATGCCGCCTGTGCGAAGCTCGTTATCTTCCTTGACGGTAGCGGTCACGACGGGCGTGTTCTGGTCCCTGTAGGCAAGCGTCACTTCATGGATTGTCTCGTCCACGGCATACGCCGCAGGCGCGCTTTTTTCCTGCACGGTGTAGCTGCCAAGCGGTAGTGGCTCCGTCTCAGCAATGCCGGAGTCATTGGTGGTCAGCGTTGCCACGACCTTGCCCACGCTGTCCCTGACTTCGAACACAACGCCTTTCAGCCCTTTCTGTGTATAGGCGGGAACGGCGACATTGCCGTACTCGGTTTCCTCGGACCTGCTGCCCGTCAGCGCATCGCCAACCTTTTCAATGCGGATTTTGCCCTTTGCCGCCACGTTGGTAAATGGAACCTTTGCCACGGCATTCGCGGTGATTGTCGCGCTTTTGACCTCCGCAGAGATGATATACGGGTTTACGGTGAAAAGCTCTTTCAAATACACCGTGCCTACGGGAATATCGCCGGAGGTTCCCGTACCGTCCTCGCCCGTGGTAAGCTCTGCTATCTTGTTCTTACAGTCGGAATCGGAGTAAACGCCGAACTTTACACCCGCAAGCACCGTGCTACCCTCGCCGGTCTTGACCACCTGCACCTTGCCGTAGGCGGGAATGCCCACGTTGAACGAAGCTGTTGCAACGACCTGTGCGGTGGTTGCGCAAAGGAAAATCTTTTGCAAACTACCGTTTGCAGGAATATACGCCGTGATGTTATCCACGCTTCTCGTATCCTTGCCCTCGGCAGAGATGGAAAAGCTCTGTCCCGCTGCAGAAGCAGGGACGGTAATGGTCAGCGTTTCGCTCCTGCTGCCGGTATATCCGGACACGCTTGCGCCTGCGGGCAGAGCGGAAGTATCGAGGGTATAGCCGCTGTTAATGTTTGTGAGCCGCACTGAGGTCTGCCCGCTGAAGCCGCTACCGTTGGCGGTCAGCTGTACGGTAGAGGTCGAGAAGTCGATGCTGTGGGGAAGTTCCTGCCTTGCGCGGGCTTTGGCAAGCAGCTCGTCCGCGTATTCCAGGACGTGCTCATATCCGCTCTTGGCGCGGATGGCGTCAGAATTGGTTCTGCGGTTGGTAAAGCTGTAGGATTCCGCTTCGCCCTGTTCGCTGAGCCAGAAGCGGATGGCATTGGCGGTGGCCTGCCTTGCCTCGTCGTCGGTGAAGCCGGAGGGACGGTTGTTGGGGTAGCCGTACATGAGGATGGAGTTCAGCCCCGAGAGGGTACTGGCCGAAAAGACGGAGGAGGGGGATGCCGCCGTATAGGTGTCGCCATGGGGGTTGCCTGCCGCATGTTCCACGCAGTAGACAACCTCGCCGGTCTGCTCGATCCAATGCCTCGGCGTGTTCAGGTCTTTCCATGCGCCGTCTTTGTAATAATCCAGATAGTCAAAGGCGCTGTTGGTCTGGCTTTCGATGGTGACGGTACTTTGTGCCGCAAAGGCTGCGCCGGGTATTAGCCCGATGACGGTCAGCAGGCACATAAGCAGCGCCATGATGCGTTTGGTTTTCATGTTGATTGCCTCCAAATAGGATTTTGTGTATATAAAAAGCGCCTTATTGCGCTTGAATATTGGCTTAAACTCGGATAAGCCTTCTGCATTTCTTTTTTCGGTCAGTAAGTTTCTCGGAGAGTATCAAGGGTTGGGGGTATGGGGGAAGGGGCGAACCGCAAACGCTGCTTGGGCCATACCGGCAAAAGGGCAGACCTCCCCCTTGGCGTAAGATTCATTTTTCGAACACAACGCAGGTTGCAAGACCGCACTTTTTCAGCGTTTCATTGTAGTAAAGGCAATGGGGACAATCCCGCTGCCTGGCGTTTGGAGAAACCATTCTGCGCCTGTCGCGCTGAAAGCCCGGTTTTTCCTGCATCATGCGCTCGTACTTTCTGTCCTTGCCCTCGGTGAACAGCATATATGCACCTCCTTTTGCAACTTCAGGGCACAGAAAAAGCGCCCATGCTCGTCAGCACGGACGCTCAGCGTTCCATTTCTCTGCTGCGCTCCCGCTTTCGGTAAAGCTCCAGCGCCTTGAATATGATTTCTTCGATTTTTTCGGGAGGCGTCCCTTTCGGAAAGTATTTATCGAGGCGTTCTTTCGGCAGCTTGTAGACCTCTTTCTGATTTGGTTTTTCCTCGGAAAGTATAGAAAGGATCACATCGTCGTTCAGTCTGCCCTCCTGACTGAACTTCTTGATTTTGATGGCTTGCGCAAGCGACGGAGTGCATACCTCGCTTTCCATCGTCATGAGCAGGGAAGTCTGCTCCTCTTTGGACAGATAAGACAACTCCACAGCAGGCCGAAACGCGATTTTTCCCTCATCCACCATTTTCAACAGGTCGGGGGTTAGCTCTGTGAGGCGAATATAGCGATGAATTTGTGTATTCCCATCGGGAGATGTCGCTGCAAGCATTTCACGGGATGTCTTTCCTAACTTCTGTCCCATTGGGACAGAAGTTAAATCAGTCCTTGCGCCTTGGCGTTTCATCGCATCAAGTTTCATTTTATAGGAAAACGCCTTTTCGCTCGGAAGAAGGCGTTCCCGTTGAAGATTGGAATCTACCATAAAGATGATAGCTTCATCTCGATCCATATTGCGGACGATGACGGGCATTTTCTCAATGCCCGCAAGCTCGCACGCCTTTTTGCGCCGATGCCCGCTGATCAGCTCATATCGCCCGTCCTCCTTTTGCCGCGCCACGGCGGGCGATAACACGCCAAACCGCTTCACGCTTTCCACCATCTCGCGCATAGCGTCGTCCATATCCACATGGAAGGGATGCTCGGGAAAACCGTCTATCTCCGTTATGGGAATCTCCTGTACGTGCTCCTTTTCCGCTTCGGCGCGGCTTTCCTCCGTGGAGAACAAATCATCGAGCGAGGTCAGCTTTATGTTTCTCCTGTTTTCTGCCATCGCTTAAAACCTCCTTTGTCAGCGCTTCGTATGCTGCCGCCGCTTTGCCGTGGGCGTCGTGGGTATAGATGCTCTTGCCCTCGGCGCTGGTTTCCGCCGCTTTGATGGCAAGGGGTATCTCCGTCTTGAATATGCGAAGCTTATCTCCGTAACTATCACGAAGCAAAGACGAAATCTCCTTTGCAAAGTTCGTGCGGTTATCCACCATTGTGAGCAAAGCGCCCTCGATTTTGAGGTTGGGATTGATGTTCTTTTTGACGCGGTTGATGGTCTGTAAAAGCTGGCTCATTCCCTTTGCGGGGAGATAGTGGCTTTGCACAGGAATGATTACACTGTCAGCTGCCGCAAGCGCATTGACCGTAATCATACCCAAGCTCGGCATACAGTCAATGAGAACATAATCGTACTTGTCCTTGACCTCATTCAGATAGTTCCGCAATACGATTTCTCGGCTCATTATATTTACAAGCGATACCTCCATAGCGGAGAGTTCGATATTTGCGGGCATGAGATCAACGCCCTCCGCATGGTGCAAGATCCCTTCATCCGGCACGATAGGCTCCTCCATGATGACCTTGCTCATAATGGTAGCAAGGGAAACAGGAAGCTTGTCCGGCTCGTTCCAGCCAAGGGAATCCGTCAGGTTGCCCTGCGCGTCTGCGTCTATGAGCAGCACCTTCTTTCCCTGCCGCGCAAGCCCTATACCGAGATTGACGGCTGTTGTGGTCTTGCCCACGCCACCCTTCTGGTTGGCCAGGGCGATTACTTTGGTCATGTGGTTGTCCTCCTTTGTGAAATATGCTTGATATAAAAAAGAAAGAGCCAACTTGTAGTCGTCTCTTTCCTTAATCGCTTCTTAATTAGATTTGAACTTTTAGTTCTTTCTTATATTCGGCATAGTGTTCACTCAAAACATAGTCGATTACCCACACTTTTGGAATTAGATAGGTGTTCTTGATGTAGTAATGGCGCATATGATTTCATTTAATCAGCTTTCGTGCTGTACAGCCTCCAATTCCACCCATCATTTCGCGAAATTGTGGTAGTGTCACTACATCTGATATTCTCGAAACCGTTGTTCATAGCTCTCACGCTTTGTTGCCATAATGCCATACCTCCATAGGTTTATTATTGTCAACAACGAATGAAGATGGCATTGCTTTTTTGGATAAGCAAACATATTAAATTGACAGTCCGTTTCGTGTGCTTGTAGAATCGGAATATTGGACAACAATTTATAAGCTGCTCCATTC
>OHIC01000649.1_pt1 | contig 19411 bp, 18 predicted proteins | sample 1568171 | NCBI WGS metagenome assembly OHIC01 (sample SAMEA3879506, study PRJEB24766) | human gut metagenome | biome: human-associated habitat; feature: feces | place: USA | collected 1985/1987
TGATATATAGCGCAGCCACTTTATCACCCTATCACCTTACCGCCTTATCACTCTTCTTCCTTCTTTCCATACGGATATGAATCTATTTTTCAGTTTAAAGTCAGTTTAGTCAAACAAACTCTTGAACTTCTTGAAAATCTTTTCCTTAATCGAAGTATTGGGCTTGAAGTTATCCGAGCTTTCCATTTCTTCAAGTGCTTTTTTCTCGTCTTTGTTAAGCGTTTCCGGTACATATACGCTGACATTTACCAATAAATCTCCCGTACCGTATCCGTTTACACTTGGCAGACCTTTTCCGCGTAGGCGGAGCACTTTGCCCGGCTGTGTACCCGATTCGATCTTTACTTTCACCTTTCCGTCAATGGTTGGTATTTCTACCGCACCACCTAAAGCGGCTGTCGGGAAGCTGAGAAGCAGGTTGTAAATCAAGTCATTTTCGTCGCGAATCAGTTCTTTGTCTTGTTCCTCTTCTACAAGAATCAGCAAGTCGCCCGGAACGCCGTTGTGTTTTCCGGCATTTCCTTTGCCGCCCATAGAAAGCTGCATGCCTTCCATTACGCCTTTAGGAATATTTACGCTTACCACTTCTTCGCCGTAAACGATACCTTCTCCGGCACATACCTTACACTTATTCTTGATGATTTTACCTTCACCGCCACAAGTCGGACAGGTGGCACGTGTCTGCATCGTGCCAAGAATTGTCTGTTGGTTACGGATTACCGTACCGCTACCTTTACAGGTTGAGCAGGTTTCCGAACCACCGTTACCCTCAGCCCCTGAACCGTGACAGTGATCACATGCAACGTACTTTTTCAGTTTGAATTTCTTTTCTACTCCGGTAGAAATCTCTTTCAGATTCAGTTTTACTTTTACGCGCAAATCCGAACCACGGAAACGCGGGCGTTGTGAACTTCCACCGCCGAATCCGCCTCCGAAACCACTGAATCCGCCTCCGAAGCCACCGCCACGTCCACCGAAAATATCTCCGAACATAGAGAAGATATCATCCATAGACATGCCCTCGCTGAAACCGCCGAACGGTCCACCGTTTCCGGCAGCGCCACTCATTCCGGCATGACCGAACTGGTCATAACGGGCACGCTTGTCCGCATTGCTTAGTACATCGTAGGCTTCTGCCGCTTCTTTGAATTTTTCTTCCGCCACTTTGTCACCCGGGTTCTTGTCAGGATGATATTGAATGGCTTTTTTGCGGTAGGCTTTCTTAATTTCTTCTACCGATGCTGTCTTTTCGACTTCCAGTACTTCGTAGTAATCTCTTTTTTCCATATATATTATGTTATTCTCCTACCACCACTTTGGCATGGCGGATTACTTTGTCGTTTAGCGTGTAGCCGGTCTGTACGCAATCCAGAATTTTTCCCTTCAAGGATTTGTCCGGTGCAGGGATAACGGCAATTGCTTCGTGAAAATCGGTGTCAAGAGGTTTGTCTTTGGTCTCAATCACCTTCACGCCGTCCTGTCCCAATACAGACATGAACTTATTATAAATCAATTCCACACCTTCTTTCACGGCTGCTACGTCTGTGGCAGTTTCCATGTTTTTCAGAGCGCGTTCGAAGTCGTCTACAATAGGAAGAATGCTGCTGATGGTTTTTTCGGCACCGTTCAGAATCAGCTCGGCCTTTTCCTTCATGGTACGTTTGCGGTAGTTGTCAAACTCGGCGGAGAGGCGCAGATATTTATCTTTCTGCTCTTCTATCACTTTGTTTGCTTCTTCCAGTTCCTGGGCAAGCTTTTCCTCTTCTGCCGGAGCTGCACTGTCCTGTGCGTCCTCCTCTTGAATTTCTTCATTTTCCGCGGCTTCATCCTGCGTAGCTTCGGACATTAACTCTTCTTCGTTGATGTTTTCTTTTTCTTTCGGGTCCATATTTCTATTCTTATTATACTTGTAAAAAGGATTTGTTTTCATTGCTGTCAAGGGTTTAAGTTAGTATATCGCTCTACTAACAAAAACTTTGCCAAATAGGCAGCATTTGTCTAAAACGCCGCAAAGGTAATACTTTTATGTCAGATTGACAGCGCATTTCTACGAGTATTCATGGAAAAATGCCTATCTTTGCACCCTGTGGTGAATAAAAAAGCGACTCATTCGTATAAATTGTAAATCGATAAATAGTAAATAAATCAATGATTACAGTCTCTAATGTTTCCGTACAGTTTGGAAAAAGGGTGTTATTTAATGATGTAAACTTGAAGTTTACAAGTGGAAACTGCTATGGTATTATCGGTGCCAACGGTGCCGGAAAATCTACCTTCCTGCGTGCCATATCCGGTGATTTGGACCCTACGACCGGTTCTATTATGTTAGGTCCGGGCGAACGCCTCTCCATATTAAGCCAGGACCACTTTAAGTGGGATGCACTTACGGTAATGGATACCGTGATGATGGGGCATACTGTTTTGTGGGATATCATGAAGCAGCGCGAAGTGCTTTATGCCAAAGAAGATTTCACGGATGAGGACGGTTTGAAGGTTTCCGAATTGGAAGAAAGATTTGCGGAACTGGACGGCTGGAATGCAGAAAGCGATGCGGCGGCTTTGTTGAGCGGTCTGGGTATTAAAGAAGATAAGCATTATGTGCTGATGGGTGACCTCAGCGGTAAGGAGAAGGTACGTGTGATGCTGGCACAGGCTTTGTTCGGTAATCCGGATAACTTGTTGCTGGATGAGCCTACCAATGACCTGGATATGGAAACCGTGATGTGGCTGGAAGATTATCTGGCTAATTTTGAACATACGGTGTTGGTTGTGAGTCACGACCGTCACTTCCTCGACTCTGTCTGTACGCACACGGTAGACATTGACTATGGTAAGATTAACCTGTTTGCCGGTAACTATAGTTTCTGGTATGAATCAAGCCAGTTAGCTCTGCGTCAGCAACAGAACCAGAAGGCTAAGGCAGAAGAGAAGAAGAAAGAGTTGGAAGAATTTATTCGCCGTTTCAGTGCCAATGTGGCGAAGAGCAAGCAGACTACCAGCCGTAAGAAGATGTTGGAGAAACTGAATGTGGAAGAAATCAAGCCTTCTTCGCGTAAGTATCCGGGCATTATCTTTACTCCCGAGCGCGAACCGGGTAACCAGATTCTGGAAGTTTCCGGACTGACCAAGACTTTGGAAGACGGCACTGTGCTTTTCCGCGATGTAAACTTCAATATAGAGAAAGGGGATAAGGTGGTATTCCTTTCCCGCGATCCCCGTGCCATGACTTCATTGTTCGAGATTATAAATGAAGAAATGAAGCCGGATGCAGGAACTTTCAGTTGGGGTGTCACTATTACTACGGCATATTTGCCGCTGGATAATACTCAATATTTCAATACGGATCTGAATCTGGTGGACTGGTTGAGCCAGTTTGGTGAAGGAAATGAAGTTTATATGAAGAGTTTCCTGGGTCGTATGCTGTTCTCCGGTGAAGAGGTTTTGAAGAAAGCAAGTGTGCTGTCGGGAGGTGAAAAGATGCGTTGTATGATTGCCCGTATGCAGTTGCGCAATGCCAACTGTCTGATTTTAGATACTCCTACCAATCATCTTGATTTGGAGTCTATCCAGGCATTCAATAATAACCTGAAGACGTATAGAGGTAATATCCTGTTCTCTTCTCATGACCACGAGTTCATACAGACCGTTGCCAACCGTATTATCGAGCTGACTCCGAACGGTATTATTGATAAGATGATGGAATATGACGAATACATCACTTCTGACCATATTAAGGAATTAAGAGCTAAGATGTACAGTTAAGCTACGAGTGACGAGCTACAAGCTACGAGTTGCTGCGCTATTATGCCGAAAGGTACTTGTAGCTTGTAGCTCGTAGCTTATCGCTTGTCACTTATAAATCAGCTTATTCCTCCCGTCCTCTCCGAACAGGCTATCCCCCAAAGTCGTAATCTTGTTTCCTGTAGCTACTACATAACGCAGGTTGTCACATCCCATAAATGCACCATATTCGATGGCAGTCACTCCGGCTGGCAATTCAAGCGTACCGCACAAGCGACCGCATCCACTGAATGCACGTTGTCCGATACTTTTCAAACCTTTGGGAAGCTGGATGCGCAACAGATATTTTTTCTGGGTAAAAGTATATTCGGGAATAACCGTAGTGTTACTTTTGCTCAGATCAACAGCCACAAGATTGGGCATATAATCACGTATTACGGTGAAGTCAGCTTCGTCCAGTTTTCCTTCTACGGTCAGGAAATTCACATCTTTCGGTTGCAAGCCCGCAGCCACTAATTCACTGGCAAGACTTCCCATTAAGCCTACTTGTACGAAAGCCTCTACAGGTTCTCCCTCTATCACGGCAAAGGTTTCCCAATGCTTCTTGCCACGGTAGGAGTCGCTGCTACCCAACGGAACGAAAATGGCCGTTATGCTATCTGCCAAGGCGGCCGATAATAGGTTGGGAGCAGTCTTCTTTCTCAACTGGCATATTTTCAGATTTTCGCAACCCTTGAAGGCCGCGTCTTCTATGTTCTTGATTTTCTCTGAAAGAATAATTTTCTGGAGAGTTGCTTTTCCGGTGAAAGTACTGTCGCTGGTCTGCTGGCAGAATGCATAAGCCGGTACACAGTTGGGCGGATAAATATAGAAACGGTCGGGGTAAGTGCCGCTTTTACCTGCGTATGTACTGATGGATGCGTTGGAGATATCCAGCACTTTCAGATTCTTGAATTCATCGCGCAGATGTTTGAAGTCAATGGCATTTAATTTTCCGGTCAATGTAAGATGGGTGACGCTGTTGGCTTCATCCTCAGTGAGCATGGATACCAGAGTGCCGGGCTTGGCTACAAAAAAAGTTTTATTATTAGCTGGTGTACCTGCATTTTGTGCAACTGCTGCGTAAGTACATGCAGCCAGCATTATAGTGGCTAATGTTCGTTTTAGTTTCATGACAGTAATAGATATGTTTAGACAAATATACGCTTTTTGTAGGAATTTGCTTTCTATTTTTAATTTTATAGGTATTTTTGCCGGGGTATTAACATATAGCCTACATAATTCATACGCAGAAGTTAGAGGAATTAAGCAGGATAGAAACTAAGGATATGGAATCAATGAACGAGAATATAAATATTACCCCGCAAGAGTCGAAACTTGGCATTTATCTGGTTGTTGCAGCAAAAATTATCGTTTATATACTTTTGATGCTGGGATTTGCCGGAGTATTGGGAGCTGTTTGCATCAAAGCGGTCTCTTTTTTTAAGATAGATGGAATTTTGAAAGAAGTTGTCATGCAAAGTAGTTTTCTGGCGGGAACTTTCCTGGCGGCCTGGGTTCTGCTGAAGAATTGGGACCACCTTCCGATTACAGACTTGGGCTTATCCCTGAAAGGGCGGGCTAAAGACATCTTCTGGGGTACATTCGTTGCCTTGGCTATCTATGCTGTCGGATTTGGAATATTATATGGGCTGGGAGAGGTTGAAATTGCTGCCGTACACTTTAGCGCATACGATTTTCTGCTGTCTTGGATATTAATGTTGCTGGTTGCTCTTGCAGAAGAGATTGCCTTTCGCGGTTTTGTCCTGGGGCATTTGCTGACCGCAGGTGTCAATCGTTTTGTGGCATTGTTTCTTTCGTCTGCATTGTTTTCCCTGATGCATATTTTTAATCCCAACTTTTCTCTGATCGCTTTTCTGAATATATTGTTGGCGGGGATTATGATAGGTTCTACCTACATATATACGCGTAATTTGTGGTTTCCTATCGCTCTTCATCTTTTCTGGAATTGGCTGCAAGGTCCGATTCTTGGTTTCGAAGTAAGCGGAGGACGATTAGGCGGTACTTTATTGTCTTTAGAATTACCGGAAGAGAATATCATCAACGGCGGTGCATTCGGTTTCGAAGGTTCTGTCCTGTGCACCGCGTTGATGATTATTGCTATTGCGATTATTCTGAAATCAGCTTCAAGGCAATCCGCTTGCGGTCCATATCCACACTCAGCACCTTGACCCGGACATGCTGGTGAATAGAGACAATCTCATTCGGGTCTGAAACGAAACGGTCGGCCAGCTGCGAAAGATGGATCAGACCATTCTCTTTGATACCTATGTCGACGAATGCGCCAAAGTTGGTGATATTACCTACGATACCGGGGAGTTCCATACCTTCGCGCAGGTCGTTGATGGTGCGTACATTCTTGTCGAACTCGAAAATCTTTATCGGACCTCTCGGGTCGCGTCCGGGTTTTTCCAATTCTTGCAGAATATCTTTTAATGTCGGCATACCCACGGTAGGAGTGAGGTATTTCTCCGGTTTTATTTTCAGGCGGAGTTCCTTGCTGGCGATAAGTTCTGCTACGCTGCATCCCAGGTCTTTTGCCATCTGCTCTACGATGCAATAACTCTCAGGGTGTACGGCCGTATTATCCAAGGGGTTTTCAGCCTGTGGAATACGAAGGAAACCGGCGCATTGTTCAAATGCTTTGGCTCCCATACGCGGTACTTTCATCAGTTGCTTGCGGGAGGTAAATGCACCGTTTTCCGCACGATAGTTCACGATGTTTTGTGCCAGCTGAGGGCCTAAACCGGAAATATACGTCAGCAGGTGGCTACTTGCCGTATTCAGATTTACACCAACCAGATTTACGCAGCTTTCTACAGTCAGATCCAGTGATTTTTTTAATTTCGTCTGATCCACATCATGCTGGTATTGTCCCACGCCAATGGACTTCGGATCTATTTTCACTAATTCCGCCAATGGGTCCATCAGGCGGCGGGCGATAGATACGGCTCCACGTACCGTGACATCGTATTCGGGAAACTCATCCCGGGCGATTTTGGATGCGGAATAAATCGAAGCACCCTGTTCGCTCACCACAAATACCTGAATGTCCTGTCTGAAAGTTTGGTGTTTCAGAAATTCTTCGGTTTCACGGCTTGCGGTTCCGTTGCCTACGGCGATGGCTTCTATCTGATAAGCTTCCACCATCTTTTGTATTTTGGATACAGCCTCTGCGGTTTTGTGCACCGGAGCATGCGGATAGATGTTCTCATTGTGGAGCAGATTGCCTTGTGCGTCCAGGCATATTACCTTGCAGCCTGTACGGAAGCCCGGATCAATGCCCATTACCCGTTTTTGCCCCAGTGGGGAGGCGAGCAATAGCTGGCGCAGGTTCTGGACGAATACCCGAATGGCTTCTTCATCGGCCTGCTCCTTACTTTGTGCGGCAAACTCAGTTTCGATGGACGATTTCAACAGGCGTTTGTAGGCATCCTGTACGGCCTCCGCCACTTGTTCTCCGCAAGCGTTGTTGCTACGGACAAAGCGGCGTTCCAGACGTTCTACACATTCCTCGTCATCAGGACTTATGCTGACTTTCAGCAGACCTTCGGCTTCGGCACGACGGATGGCGAGCAACTGGTGCGAGGTACATTTCTTCAGTGGTTTACTGAATTCGAAATAATCCCGGTATTTATCTGCTTCGGTTTCTTTTCCTTTCACTACCTTGGCGGTAATGACGGCTTGCCGGGAGAAGGCGAAACGCACGGTGTTGCGTGCCTGTTCGTCTTCACTGACCTGTTCGGCAATGATGTCCCGTGCCCCTTTCAATGCGTCTTCGGCATCTTTCACTTCTCCTTTGACGTATGCTTCCGCACGTTTCTCGGGGTTGGGTTCCCGTTGCAGCATCAGCAATGTCGCCAGTGGTTCCAGTCCTTTCTGGCGGGCTACTTCCGCACGTGTGCGGCGTTTGGGTTTATAAGGTAGGTAGATGTCTTCAAGAATGGTGCTGTCCCATGTTTCATCAATACGTTTTTGCAGTTCGGGAGTCATTTTCCCCTGCTCGTTGATGGTGTTGATGATAGTCTCTTTCCGTTTGGCTGTTTCGTTCAGCTTCTCATAGTGTGTTTTGATGGCTTCAATTTGCACTTCATCCAGTCCGCCGGTAGCTTCTTTGCGGTAGCGACTGATGAAGGGAATGGTAGCTCCGTCTTCCAATAAATCGAGTGTATGGCCGATTTGCTTCTCGGAAATGCCGAGGGCGGTGGAAATCATGCGATGGAATAACTGTATCATGTTGAGTTGTTTTTGAATAATGAGGGTCAAAGATACGAAAAAAGAATAAAAGATATCTCTGTAGCCAAAAAACATATTATTTGGCTTCAACCTATACATTGAGTTTATGCACTATTTTACCTACACGCTTACACTCACCTTCTGCATCGTCCTGTTCATCGGCAATAGAGTGGAGTGTAGGTAAGTGTAGGCAGAGTGTAGGCAAATTTACCTACACTCTGCCTATGTCAGAGATATATCTTTGATTATCTTTTTGTTATCTCTCTTTTTTGCCTACACTATTCGTTTTTACACCCTTTCATTTCAGGCGTTTTTCCACCTACTTTTGTCCATCCAAAGCGGGGATTGTAAGTGTCAATCCCTTATGTCCATTGCACAAACTACGCATGTATACTCTGTTGACATAGAGTGTTTTGGATATGACCACGATCGTGAACATCGTGACTCACAGTAGTGATACACGTGCTTTACAGCAGTGAAGCACGTGCACTACAACTGTACGCACATCCAAATGCAGCATTCTAAAACAAAGGAGAAAGGATCTGAATCCATAGAAAAAGCTATGTAATAACAAGTAAAAGGGCATGTAGTTCATAAGGAAGTAGGGGTAAAGCGTTCACCAACAGACTATTGTAGCTGTGTATTTCAGCAGGTAAACGTTTGTAAGGCTATTGAGGTGAATAATGATTTAACTACGCATTTTTTTTAATAGACCTTTCTTACTTCTTCAATTTTAGTAATTGTATTCTTCGGTAATATCTATTAATGTCTGCATTAATAGCTTTATGTTTATTATTATTATTATTTATATATATTCCTTTTTTGCACAAGAAATGTGTAATCACAGTTAATCTGTTTTCCATAGATGTACATAGGAGTTCGTTGTGTATAGCTCTATTAAATTTGTTTTTTACCATACTTCTATGATTTTTAATGTCTGAATTAGTGATGGAAAAATATGTTTCAAGCTACGAAGATTAGTGTAAAAAAGAAAGAGTGAGTAAGAATCTTAGAATAATATTGATTATATATACTGATTTACGACGATTAATTGGCTGATATATAATTTACTGGAGTAAAAATGGATAGGTGTTCAAAAAACGTTCGTTTAATGGACACCAATATTTGTAAAGAAAATATCTCTTATTAAAACATCAAGTTGAATAGATATTAATGATATTTTTTCAGAATATAAAACCTTATACATGAGATACTTACATGCAGAAAAGAGGGTCTGAGAAAATATTTTTATCAAACATTTTGGTCATTCAAAAAATACCTTTTATCTTTGCGCCCATTAAACGAACGATTAAAAGACAACTAATCTTCCTTAATCACTCGTTTATAGCTTTTGACTCCAGAAGCTCCACATAGATGTTTCACAGCTTCTTTTTCCGCGATGGTAGGAAGTTCTGAAATGAAATGAATGCAGCATAAGTTATTTAAAATAATCGCATTACATAATTTGACCGGTAGGTATTTCACTACTCCGGTGTCCCTAAAAAATATCCTTACGCGAAGTTGCTTTGCGAAAATATCATGACTGAAAGTACTCACTCTCAGCTTTCAACTTTCAACTCTCAAAATCTCCATTGGTTTGCTGTTCGTGTCTCTTATAGTCGTGAACTGGCTCTTAAGTCTATTCTTGATAAGGAGAACATAGAGAGCTTTATTCCTATGTGCTATGGAATGGTGATGAAAGGTGGTAAGCGTGTCCGTAGATTGGTGCCCGCCATACATAATCTTGTCTTCGTTCATTCTACGCGCAAACGTATTGATGCTTTGAAGGACGAGCTTGAGGGAACGATGCCTATACGTTTCATTATGAATCGTGAACATTGCCGTCCGGTAGTTATTCCTGATGCGCAGATGCGCAGTTTTATTCTGGTAGCGGGTAGTCACGATGAGCCAATTCTTTATATGGAAGCAGCCGAACTGAATTTGGTAAAAGGTCAGAAGGTTCGTATCACTGATGGTGTTTTCAAAGGCGTAATCGGTGAGTTTGTCCGTATTCGCCATGATCGCCGTGTGGTAGTCAATATTGAAGGTGTCATGGCTGTAGCTACTACCTTTATTCCGCCTTCGCTTGTTGAGCCGTTAACTGTTGATTGAAATAAAACATTTAATAATATGAATTCTAATTCTTCATCATTATTTTCCTTAGCCCATGATCTTCTAACCTACGGGCTTGATGGAAGTCCCATTTATGCGGACCAATTTACGCGTTTGAACCGTGATGTTTACGAACAGGCTATCGAACTTTACAACATTCATGGAGCTACGGCCGAAGAGGAGGCTGAACTTTGCCTTGGTTTGTTAGTGGCTTTCGCTGCAACGATTTATGATAATGGCTGCAAACAGGAATATATTCAGAATGTTCTGGATCGTAGCTGGGAGGTACTTCCGAAGCTTTCTGCGTCATTGCTGAAGGTGCGTTTGTTAACTTATTGTTATGGGGAGTTCTATGATGAGAGTTTAGCAAAGGAGGCTCATGAAATTATCAATACTTGGGATAAGGCAGGGTTGAGCCCGGAGCAGGCGGAGATTGCAGAGGAGCTGAAGGGATTTGAGGAGAATCAGTATCCGTTTGAGGAGGTAGAAGAATAAATAATCTACATATAGGTATTTTAAGTTCATAGTACATGTGATTGCAAGGGCTATTGCTGTGAATGAAAAGGTGCATTTGTCTGCTGTTTTGTGGTACGCTTACCTATGAATTATTTAAATATGCAAATGAAAAAGAAATTAACAATAATAGGTGGAAGTTATTTGCAATTACCTGCAGTATTGAAGGCAAAAGAATTGGGGTATGAAGTCCACTGTTTTGCATGGCGAGATGGAGCGGTTTGTGAAGCTTACGCTGATTATTTTTATCCAATTTCAATAGTTGAAAAGGAGGAGATATTGAAGGAATGTATGCGTATCGGTATCGATGGTATCACATCCATAGCCAGTGATGTAGCAGTGCTTACGGTGAATTATGTAGCATCTCGTATGGGATTAATTAGTAATCCGGATGAATATTCAGAGATTACAACCAATAAATATTTGATGCGTGAGTGCTTTACAATGAATAATATTCCTTCACCCCGCTATACTATAGCATCTAAAGACGATGCTTATAACATTAAGGGGTTTAATTTTCCGCTTATTGTGAAGCCTACTGACCGTTCCGGAAGTCGTGGTGTTGAAAAAGTGCTTGATCCTGTACAGCTTGGAAAGGCTATTTCTCGTGCACAGAAAGATTCTTTCAATGGTGCTGCTATTATTGAAGAATATGTTACAGGGTGTGAGATAAGTGTTGAGTCTATTTCTTATGAGGGATGTCATTATATTCTTCAAATCACCGACAAGGTGACTACGGGAGCACCTTATTTTGTGGAGTTGGAACATCATCAGCCGTCTGCGCTTTCTCCGCTTGTTCAAGAGCAAGTAAAAGATATTGTTTTACGTGCTTTGGATGCACTTCATGTAAGGTACGGTGCGTCACATTCAGAATTAAAGATTACTGAAGATGGTGATATCCGTGTCATTGAAATTGGCGCTCGTATGGGAGGTGATTTTATCGGTTCTACACTTGTTCGCCTTTCTACAGGGTATGACTTTTTAGAAGGAGTTATCAAAGTAGCGATGGGTGAATTTGTCGAGCCCCAAATTACAGAGCATAACTACTCTGGTGTTTATTTTCTCTGTAAAGAAACGGAAAGTCTCAAAGCGATCATTGAAAATAAAGCAGACTATCCTGAGATAGTAGAAGCGGAAATCACAGATCAGACATTGCGTAATATTGAATGCAGTGGGGATCGGAGCGGGTATTTTATATATAGGAGTAATACAAAATTTGTTATTTAAAATGAGAAGAATTGCGATAATCGGTTCTGCGGCTTTTGGACAGCAAATAGTGGACACTATTGAAAATGATTCAATAGAATCTTTTGAGATTGCGGGCTATTTTGATGATTTTGCTGTAGTAGGTTCTAAAATCAAAGGTTATCCGGTTTTGGGTAAAATAGATAGTATTGTTGAGCTGTATCATCAAGATAGATTTGATTGTGTATTTATAGCGATTGGGTATAAGCATTTTGCTTTTAAAGAAACAGTATACAACAAGATTAAGAATAGAATACCTCTTGCGAATATTATTTGTAAAACGGCTTTTATACATCCAACATCTAAAATTGGAGAAGGTGTGCTGATAGCAAGTTTTGCAATAGTTAATAAGAATGCGACAATAGAAGATGATGTGTGTATAACTTTAAGATCCATTGTTAATCATGATTGCTTAGTTGATAAACATACATTCTTTTCAACTAGTGTTTCAACTGCGGGTAATGTTAAAATCGGAAAAAGGTGCTTTATAGGTATAGGCTGTATTCTTTCTGATGGAATTTCGGTTGCTGATGACGTATGGCTCTCACCAGGAGTAGTGTTGGGAAAAGATATAAATTCTTCCGGTCACTATATTGGTTATTCCATGAAAGTTACTAAGTTGTAAAACACGGTAATTGGTCTTTATATTTGGAAGGTGAATATTATTTTTAGATTAAAACGATATTAAAAAAGTGGAATTATGAATATACAAGATTTTATAGAAAAATTTGCTGAAGCAGTAGAAGTGGATTCTGCCGAGGATTTGAATGAAAATACAAAGTTTAGAGAATTGGATGAGTGGAGTTCTTTGGCGGTTCTTTCTGTTATAGCTATGCTGGATGAAGAATACGATACTCAGATAGAGAATGCGGATTTTAAGAAATTGCAAACAATAAGTGATATTGTTCAATTTATTGAGTGTCAGAAATAATTATGGCATTTTTGGAATATTACGGGGTTGGTATATCTGCATTGTCAGCGGCAGTTCCCCGAACTGTTATTAATAACTATGAATATACTCAATATTTTCCCAAAGAACAAGTCAAAGAGGTAGTTGATAAGGTGGGAATTTATGAACGTCGTTTTGCTGATGAGAACACATGCTCTTCTGATTTATGCTTTGTTGCGGCTGAAAAACTGATAGCAGATAATAATATCAATCGCGAAGAGATAGATTTGCTGGTTTTTTTGTCACAAACTCCTGACTATAGGATGCCTGCAACATCTATTTTATTGCAAGACAGATTGGGTTTATCTCACTCGACCATTGCTTTTGATATTACTTTGGGATGCTCAGGATTTATATATGGTTTGAGTGTTATTTATGCATTAATGCAGCAAAAGGGGCTTAGAAAAGCTTTATTTCTTGATGGGGAGACTCGTTCGAAAGTTTATTCTCCTAAAGATAGACGTTCCGCATTTTTGTTTGGTGATGGTGGCGTTGCTGCTTTAATAGAACGGGATGAAAAATTTGGAAAAAGTTGTTTTTCATTGAATTCGGATGGGAGTCGTGGAAATTTGATCATGATTAAAGGCGGAGGATACCGTAATCCTAGTTCTATTGAGACACTGAAGGAGAAAGTCGTAGATGAATATGGAAATATTCGTAATGATGAACAGGGATATATGCAAGGAGCTGATGTTTTTAATTTTGTGATTCGCGAAATACCCAAAGATATTAAAAGGATTTTTGAGTATTCAGGTACTGAGGCCGCTTCGTTGGATTACTATATATTTCATCAAGCAAATAACTTTATCAATTCTTATCTTGCCAAAAAGCTGAAGTTAGATATTTCGAAGATTCCTTCAACAATATCTAAATATGGTAACACTTCCTCAGTGAGTGTTCCTTTGACTATTGTAAGTGAATTGCAAGGGAAGTTTGATACCCCTAAAAAGTTACTTTTAAGTGCTTTTGGTGTTGGTATGACATGGGCTACAGGCATTATAACATTGGATGGTTGTAAAATCAGTGAAATAGTGGAGGTGTAAAAATGTATAATCCATTTTCTCTATCTGGAAAAAAGATTATTATTACTGGTGCATCTTCTGGTATAGGCCGGCAATGTGCGATTGACTGTAGTAAAATGGGGGCTACAGTCATTCTTGTTGCTCGAAATGAAAAGCGGCTGAAGGAGACACAGAAAGAGATGCAACAATCAGAAAGGCATTCTTATTACTCAATTGATTTGGGACAACCGGATAGGATAAAAGAATTAGTGGAAACTATAGTTATAACTCATGGTAAGCTAGATGGTTTTATTCATGCTGCCGGGATAGAGAAAACTCTTCCAGTGAAGTTGTTGTCTATAGATGATTATGAAACTTTATTTCGTGTAAACACTTTGAGCGCTTTTGAGTTTATTCGCTGCTTTAGTAATAAGAAATTTTTCAATGATAATGGACGTATAGTTTTGCTTTCTTCTATAACTTCTATTATTGGGCGTGGAGGAGTAGCCGCTTATGCTGCTTCAAAGGGGGCTATGGTAAGTGCTGTTCGCTCTATGGCATTGGAACTTGCAAGAAAAGGTATTTGTATAAATTGTGTTTCACCTGGTACAATTCTCACTCCCATGATGCAGGATTTCTTGTCGACTCTTTCTGAAGAAGATTATAAGAAACGTATTGACGGTTTTCCATTAGGGTTGGGTGAAGTGACTGATGTGTCACAGCTATGTCTTTTTCTTCTTTCGAATGCATCACGTTGGATTACGGGGCAGAATATAGTAATAGACGGAGGATATACTTCTCGGTAATTGATAGGCATTAATAGTTGGAATAGTAAATTCCTATAAATCTTATGGCTATCGTTTCAAGATTTCTTCAAAAGGAATAAAAATCGAAAATCAATAATTATTAGTTTATGATTCCATTTAATAAGCCTTTCCTTACAGGCAAGGAAGCTCATTACATGTATCAAGCAGTTTACACAGGTAAACTTTCTGGTAATGGTGTGTTTACTAAAAAGTGTCAGGCATTTTTTGAAGAACGCTATGGTTTCAAAAAAGCATTGATGGCAACATCTTGTACCGATGCTTTGGAAATGGCTGCTATTCTTTGTGATATAAAATCTGGTGATGAGGTAATTGTGCCAAGCTATACTTTTGTATCGTCGGCACTGGCTTTTGTACGTCAAGGTGCTAGTATTGTATTTGCAGATAGTTGTCCGGACAATCCGAATATTGATGCAGACAAGATTGAGGCTTTGATTACAGAAAAGACTAAAGTGATTGTTCCTGTTCACTATGCTGGTGTAGCTTGTGATATGGATAAAATTATGGAAGTTGCAGAGAAGCATAATTTGCTCGTAGTGGAAGATGCCGCACAAGCCATAGATTCTTTTTATAAAGGGCGTCCGTTAGGGAGCATCGGTCACTTGGCGGCTTTCTCGTTTCATGAGACAAAGAATATAATTTCCGGTGAAGGTGGGTTACTTGTTATCAATGATGCTCGTTTCATTCATCGTGCAGAAATTATTTGGGAGAAGGGTACTAATCGCTCTGAATTTTTTCGTGGCGAGGTGAATAAATATGGTTGGGTGGACACTGGTTCTTCTTTTCTGCCTTCAGAAACAGTTTCTGCATTTCTTTATGCGCAACTTGAGAATTTGGATATGATTCAAGATCGTCGTAAAGCTATCTGGGAACAATATTATGAAGGATTGAAGCACCTTGAAGATAAAGGTTTTGTTCATTTGCCGAATCTGCCGGAATATGCGACTAATAATGCTCACATGTTCTATTTGGTGTGCCGTTCGCTTGAGGAACGCACTATGCTTATAAAATACCTGAAGGACAATGGTGTACTGTCTGTATTTCACTATTTAAGTTTGCATCTTAGTGGCTATTACAAAGCAAATTATACAGAAATTCCCAACTTGCCGTTCTGTGATCGTTTTGCAGACTGTCTGTTACGTTTACCTATGTTCTATGAGTTGAAGGATGAGGAGATTAAGATAGTTGTTGATTTGATTCATGAGTTTTATAAATCAAGAGGATAACGACGAATGATTGATTCGAAAAGAATAGCAAAGAATACTGGCTTTCTATATATACGAATGCTGCTTATCATGGCAGTAAGCCTTTATACATCGAGAGTTATTCTCAATGCTTTGGGTGCTGATAACTATGGTTTGTATAATTTAGTAGGAGGAATAGTTAGTATGCTTGCATTCTTAAATGGAACATTAGCCACTGCTACCTCCCGTTTTCTTACTTTTGATATCGGCATCGGTGATTTTAAGAGATTAAAGCAAACGTTCAGCACTTCTTTCTTTTCTCATTTCGCATTAGGCTGCATTGTGGTAGTACTAATGGAAACGGTTGGTTTGTGGTTTGTGCTTAATAAGGCAATTATACCAGCCGAACGTCTTGAGGCTACATTGTGGGTATTTCATATTTCAGTAGCTACTGTCTTGATTACATTTACGCAAGTGCCTTATACTTCGTTAATTATGGCACATGAGCAAATGAAGGCATTTGCCTATATCAGTTTGCTCGAAGCTGTGTTGAAACTAGCTATAGCATACCTGATTGTGGTATCACCCATTGATCAATTAGTTTTCTATGCTATATTGATGTTTATAACTCAATTTTCAATAGCGATGATTTATCGTTATTATTGCTACAGGCGTTGGGATGAATCGCATGTCACAAAGGAGTTTAATATCTCAACACTGAAAGAGATGATGAGATTCTCTGGGTGGAATATTATATCCCATTGTGCTGAAACCCTTCGTTCGCAAGGTTTGGTGATGCTTTTCGGTATGTTTTTTCAGCCGGTTGTGGTTGCGGCACAAGCTGTTGCTACTCAGTTGTCATACGGTATTACACAATTCACAAATAATTTTCGAACTGCTATTAATCCGCAGATTATTAAGCTATATGCAGCAAGGCAATATGATGAGTCAAGAAAGTTAACCCTTGAGTCTTCTATTTACGTTTTTGAGTTGTTTTTGCTTATTGGAATTCCAGTTCTTCTTCTTACCGAACCTATTATGAAATTATGGTTAAAAGAAGTTCCTGAATATGCCGTTGCATTTTCTCAATGTATAATCGTTTCTGCTATGATGGGAACATATAGTAGTGCATTTTATACTCCGCTTACTGCTGCAGGTAAATTGAAAGGGAATTCGTTAGCAGCTCTTTTTGTTTGTGGTGGCCAATTTATACTAGCCTACGTACTATTAAAATGTAGTTTTAGTGTGATATGGGTTCAATATAGTTATATTGGTGTTTCTTTCTTATTTGCCTTTGTCATAAAACCGTATCTTTTGGTAAAGGAGATGGATTATAAAGTGTTTGAATTTATAAGGTGCTTTCGTAGGAGCTTTCTTGTTTTAATCCTTTCATCAGTTATTCCTTTTATAGTTGCTCAGTATATAGATAGGGAAAGTCTCTTGGGGTTTATTACTGTAGGTACAATTAGTGTGGTGAATATACTTGTAGTTTCTTGGGCATTTTTGTCAAAGGAGATAAAAATGAAGTTATTGGTGCTTATGAAATCAAAATTTAGTGATTTGTAGGCTGAAAATATATCTATACACTTTCAAGATGAACAAGAAAATTATTTATTTGTATAGTTCTTGTTCATAAGTGCCAATGAATCTAATGAAAGTAAGCTATTACTCTGAATGTGGAAAGGAAATATAGTATAATATGAAAACGATAATATTTATATGATATTACATTTAATAAATGATGAAAAAATTGTTAATCGAACGATAGAGTCGTATGATTCGGTTTTAAACAATGAAAATATTTTTATTGTTTTTTGCAATAAAGATTCTGGTTATTTTCTTCCGAAGTATGTATCTCTAAGAAATAATGTAATTATTTACGATGAAAGATACGATAGAGTTGAAAGAGATTTTAGTAATTGTGGTAAAGTTCTTATCCACTTTTTAGATGATAAAAAAATAAATTTTATAGAGAAATATATTAAGCATAGTCCAATTATCTATTGGGCAATATGGGGAGCAGATATTTATTCAGACTTATTGCAAAGTAGGGGGTATCGTCTGTTTTCACCTGAAAATTCATATTTGAAACGTGATAAGATTAAACGTAATATTTTATCATTTTTGAATTATTATAGAATAAGAGCAAGAAAAAAAGAAAAGTTTATTCGAGAAAGAGTAGATTATATTGGAGGGGATAATGGTGATGTATTATTGTTGAAAAAATATTTAGGAATTTCTAAAGAGAAGTATGCTACATTTGCTTATCCTTATGATGCAGTTTTAGGAGAAAAATTGAAACAATGTAGAGTTAGCGAAAATTCGAAATGCATTTTGTGTGGAAATTCAGCATCTTATACGAATAATCAAGAATATGTTTTGAATTTTTTGAAAAGGATGGGCGTTGATAGCTCTTATAAAATTAAGATGCCATTAAGTTATGGTGGGGATAAAGAGTATATAACTTCGATAATAGACAAGGGAAGATTGTATTTTGGAGAGTGTTATACTCCTATATTAGACTTTTTGCCATTAGAACAGTATAATCAATTATTTTTAGATGCGAGAATTTGTGTATATGGATCTTGGCGTCAAGAAGCGTTTGGTAATATTGTTATTGCCTTATACTTGGGATCAAAAATCTATATGTCTAGAAATAATCCTTTAACTGATTCTTTAAGAAAGTTAGGTTTTTCTCTTTTTATTATTGAAGAGGCTACTCAAAATGTTTTTTTTGAACCTTTATCAGAATTAGATAAAAAGAAGAATAGGGACTTGATTATCAATTTGTTTTCTTTAGAAAGAAAAAAACAACTAATAATACAAAACTTTTCTGATAATTGAGGTGGAAAAGTAAGTGTTTGAATTTGTATATCCAATTTTGATGTGTTATAAAAACATACTAAAATGTGGACTATTTTGTTTCTTACTGCTCAGTTTTGTATCATCATTTATGGTATATCGTCTATCCCAATAATACGGGTAGTAGAAATATCATCTAATTTAGGAGTATTTAAAAATATTCTGCAAAATTCTTTAGAGATCACAAGGAGTTTGGAATATGTTGTCAATGATTAGCGAAATTAACACTAATAATATTAAGAAAAAAGTCTGATTTTTTTAATGATTCAAGAGTAAATTGCTATTGGATATTTTTCTTGAATGCTATGTCAATATTAGACGCTTACTAGTTTTGTAGTTCATTAAATATAAAATTTATGAAAGCTTGTTTTATGGGGTTAGGCTATATTGGTCTACCTACTGCGATTATTGCCGCTAAATATGGCATTGAGATTATTGGGGTTGATATTAATCCTAAGGTTGTTGAAATGACGAACCAAGGGAGGTTGCATATCATCGAGCCTGGTATGGAGGAGTTACTTCAAGAAGTTGTGAAGAATGGGCAATTAAAAGCTTCTGCTGTGCCTGAAGTTGCAGATGCATATTTTATGGTGGTACCCACTCCTTTCAAGGGAAATCATGAACCGGACACATCGTATGTGGAAGCTGCTACTCGTGCGGTACTTCCTCTTCTCAAAGAGGGTG
>OHIC01000655.1_pt1 | contig 19223 bp, 15 predicted proteins | sample 1568171 | NCBI WGS metagenome assembly OHIC01 (sample SAMEA3879506, study PRJEB24766) | human gut metagenome | biome: human-associated habitat; feature: feces | place: USA | collected 1985/1987
CCCGGCATCTTCGCGGATATGACGGAGCTCGTTCAAATTTGGATCAACCTGCTTCAGAACGCCTGCGACGCGCTGAAAATAGAAAATACCCCCAACCCTGCCATCCACGTAGAATGCCGGGTGGAAAAAATCAGCAGCAAGGACCAGACATCCCATACCACCCGCGAAATTCTGGTCTCCGTCACAGATAACGGCCCCGGCGTTCCAAAGGACCTGCATGAAAAAATTTTCCGTCCCAACTTCACTACCAAAAAGAAGGGGCTTTCCTTCGGCCTGGGGCTGGGGCTCACCATCGTCCGGCGCATTGTGGACAGCTACGGCGGCCGCATCCGCCTGGAGAGCGTGCCGGGCCATACCGTTTTTACGATAATCATACCAACCATCAACAATCATGGAAAAAATTAACATCATTTGCGTGGACGACCAGCCGGAAGTCCTTGACAGCGTTTTGCGCGACCTTCGTCCGCTGAATTCCTGCTTCCGCCTGGAAGGGGTGGAATCCGCATCCGAATGCCGCGAACTGTTGGAAGAATTCGACCAGGACGGAGAACTGACGGGACTGGTTATCTCCGACCACGTCATGCCGGGAGGTTCAGGAGTAGAGTTGCTTGGAGGCATCGCCAAAGACGACCGTTTCGCCGGGACGCGCAAAATCCTGCTGACCGGGCAGGCCACCCATGCGGACACTATCCAGGCCGTCAATGACGCACACATTGACAACTATCTGGAAAAGCCCTGGGATCCCGCCGTTCTCCTTACGACCGCCCGCAAACTGCTGACCAGGTTCATTATGGAAAAGGGCATCGACCATACGCCTTATATGTCCTGCCTGGATCAGGCCACTCTGCTGGATTACCTGCGGAGAAACTGACGCGCCGGAAGAAATATGCCGCGCCCTCCGCTTTCTCAACGCACGCATTCTCATCCGTGACGGGCATTCCCCTGCTCTGCGCCAAGGAAGGGAACAAAACCGCTAACCGTCTTTATGTTTGATATCCTGCTCCAACACAACACCCTGGTTCTCTTCGGAATCATCTTTTTCGGCATCGCTCTCGGCAGCATTAAAATATACGGACTGAACCTGGGCCTTTCCGGCGTTCTTTTCGTGGCGCTGGCCGCCGGCCACTACCGCCTGGCCATTCCCGACGGCGTAGGGCAGCTGGGTCTGGCGCTCTTTGTATACTGCGTGGGCCTCAGCGCGGGCAACCGCTTCTTCTCCGCCATCGCCAAACAGGGCAGCAAACTGGCCATCATGTCTGCGGTGATTGTAGGAGTGTCAGCGTTATTCACCTGCCTATTCGGCATCTGGTTCAAAGTTCCCGCGGGAATCTCTTCCGGCATCTTTGCCGGCGCATGCACCAGCACCCCGGCGCTGGCGGCCGCCACGGAAAGCCTGCCGGGAGCCTCCGGAAGCGGCGTCAGCATCGGTTACGGCATCGCCTATCCGTTCGGCGTGGTGGGCGTGGTCCTTTTCGTCCAGCTCCTGCCGCGCCTGCTGCGCTTTGACCTCAACAAGGAGGCCAAAGCCATGCATTCCAGGCAGGAAGTCAGCATCATTTCCCGCCTTGTCCGCGTCACACAGCCCAACCTGATAGGCCAGAACATTGCGGACTGCAAGCTGCTGGACGGTCTGCACTGCATGGTCACCCGCGTGGTTCGCAACGACAGGCTGATGCCCCTGACGCCGGAAGACACGTTCCGGGAAGGAACGGAAGTCCTCATTGTGGGCAACAGCGACACCATGCCTCACGACATCGCCTTTCTGGGGGAGGTATGCGACAATCCCTACCCCATGGACTCCCAGAAGGAGCGCCGCAAACTGATTCTGACAAACAAGAACTATGCCGGGCACAAGCTCCGCGACCTGAAAACCCTGCGCACGGACGGCGTCATTATCTCCCGCATTTCCCGCCTGGGCTTCACCTTCGTCCCCACGGGGGAAACCACGCTGGAACGCAACGATGTGCTGACCGTGGTGGGCTCCCCGGAAAACCTTACCAAATACGGGGACAAAATCGGCCACCGCAGCCAGGACATGAACCAGACGGACCTGCTCTCCCTGGGCTTCGGCCTCTCCCTGGGCATCATTCTTGGCCTGGTCAACTTCAGCCTCGGCAACGGCGCGGGAATCTCCCTGGGTATTGCGGGAGGCCCCCTCATCGTCGCCCTGCTGCTCGGCCACTTCGGACGGCTGGGCCCCATCGTCGGCTATATCCCACGCCCCACCCGCCTTCTTTTGCAGGATCTGGGGCTGGTTTTCTTCCTGGCTGACGCCGGCATCAAGGGTGGAGCGGACCTGGTGGATACGGTAGCCACCCACGGCGCGGCCGTCTTCATCATGGGCGTCATCGTCACCTGCTCCGGCATGTTCGCCGGTTACTTCGTGGGCATGAAAGTCTTCAAGATGAACATTCTGGAATGCCTGGGCGGCATCTGCGGCGGCATGACCTCCACCCCGGCCCTGGGAGCCATCGCCAGCAAGACGGACTCCCAGGCCCCCGTGGTCAGCTACGCCACCGCCTATCCCGTAGCCCTTATCCTGATGACCATCGTCGCCAAGGTCATCATCCAGACCATCGGCGGCGTGGTGGGAATTTGACAATGGCAGAGATCATCTGACCTGAAAACTATTATCTCTGTTTTACCGCTTCAGCACGGGGTTCCATTCTTTTTCCGAATGGAACCCCGTTTTCATCATCTTGCGGGAGGGATAGACACAAAAATCATCCCGGATTCGGCTCCGAAAATCCAATGTCTCTCAGAGCCAATGACCCCAATTTTCCATTTGAAAAAATCCTTTTGCCGTCAATATCATTTTGATATAAAAGCGAAATATGAAATGTATTTTTCATATTCAAAAAAATCATATTTTATTGAAATTTTTTCAAGTTGTGTTGCCATGCATTTAAGTCTGTCTTTCATACCTTATGAAAAACATCTTCTGGCTTTTCCTCTTCAGCATGCTCATGTCTATAGAGAGCTTTGGCACGCTGGCTCCATCTGAAGCAGACATACAAACACTGCTTTCTTCAGGGCGGTCCTCCTTCATTGCCGGTAAAATCCGGGAAGTCCTGCGCAGCCGGCTTGATTCCGGCCCGCTTACCTCCGACAAAATACGAAAACTGATTCAATCCCCTCAAGTGGCGGCATTGTGCTGCCTGCACCAGTTTTTCAATACTGCCGAAGGAGGGAAACCTTTCACTCAGGAGGAACTCAAGGATCAGGTCTTCAGGAAATGGCTTTCCAACCACCCGGAAGTATTCAACATGCTCGCCCAATCTGGTCCAGCCGGCAAAAGTACTCTTTCCGTTTTTTACCAAATCTGGAATACCAGCGATCAGAATTTCAATCCCGTTGAACTCAGCATGGCATTGGGAGCCGGCCTTGTCGCAAACATCTTTTCTCCTGAAGAATGCATCGCCAAATTTAACTTCTACCGGGATTCTCATCACCACGCCAAATGCTATCCACAGGCAGAAACCTTGCAACCCTGGGAATGGGCCATCGTATTCCGGGGAAAAGAAGGTCTTGAAGATCTGGCATGGGCACAGCAATTTATCGCAGGGAAAAAAATCAGGCCGGAGAAAGCCGGAAGCAGATTTCCCGGATTCATTCCCTACCGTAAAAAGAATGACAAAGGCGTCAGCGTCCATGCCGGAAGCGCTTTTTATGACCACAAGCCCATCACGCTGAAACTTTACACGGAATACGGAGGAGTATGCGGCGCCGTCTCCAAAGGCGCGGCTGGATTCCTGCGTTCCAAAGGAGTTCCCGCTTACCCGATTGGACAGCCGGGGCACTGCGCCTTCGTATGGAAACACCCCAATGGCCACTGGCAAATCGGCAACAATCTCGGCGGCTGGAATTGGGCCAGCGGCGGCGCTCAGATTCCCTGGCAAGGCCCTGTTCAACTGGTGATGGCTTACGATTCATTCATTCATCATCCTCATGCGGAAGAATCGGCTTTAACGTATTATCTGTCCTTCTGCACACAAAAACAGGAACATGTGGAGTTGCTCTTGCGGGAAGCGCGTCAATTTAATCCCTTCAATTATCCTGCGTGGCAGCGTTATCTGGATATCAAGGCCAAAAACGCCAGCGACCGGAGAAAACTCGCCTTGCTCAAGGAACTGGCTCAAGCGATGCCCAATGAGCACAATCTCATTTGGCACGCGGCGAAAAGCGCGCTGAATATCAGGGAAAACAGGGTGAATCCCTATGAACTCTATGCCTGCGCGCTCAACCCCGACTGCACGCCCCATGCGGAAGAACTTTTTACCCGCCTGGTCTGGAACAGATTAGTGGGGGATTGTCCTGAAATCAAAGGCGTCGCCGAATACAAGCCGGGCTTTACCGGAAAACATCTGTCCCTATGGACCCAAAAGGGAAAACACGCCGTATGGACACCTAAGATGAAGAAATATTCGGTCAAAGTGATGCAAAGAGCCATTGAAGCGCTGACGGAAAGGGATAAGACGCAAAAATACTATGTGGAAACCTATCAAACCCTGTTAAGCATCTGGGGGGATGGGAAGTTAAACAGAGAGGGAAAAGAATTTATTAAAAAGAATTTCATTCTGACGAAAAAGACCGACGAAATGAACTCCAACACCCTGAAAAAAAATTGACATGAGAAAGAAATCAATAGTAAGACTCCTCACATACGTTATAGCAGTAGCCATTTGCTCGTTCACCTCTCTGCCCGTCCAAGCGAAAGACTGTGACTATGAGGTAAAATATTTTCCTTACATAACCCCCAATGGAGCCTCGACAGCAACATTGGAGATACTGGGAAAGACATTGGATGGAATTGCAGCAAAAGCATTAGAAAAAGTAATCTATGACGCTATCGGAAATGCTAGCGGAATACTCAAGCTATCTGAAGCCATGAAAACTGATAAGGCATTCCGGAATGTGCATATCATTTACCTCTACCGATTCACTCATCAAAAGAAACTAATTGGATCATGGCAAATCTCCCAAAAGAATAATATCATGCGGAACGGAGTGGACTTCCACCAGTCAAAAGATATTCCTAGTGTTATTAATGAAGGGAAACGACAAATTGAAAGACAATTAGAAAAACAATTAAAGGAAGATTGTAAAAATCATCAATAAATCAATAGAAAATAAAACAATGAAATACATATCAAGTATACTCGTCATTGTGCTCTTCTGCATCCAAGGAATAGCTAGTCTAACTATAGCACAAGAAAAAACCGTCCAATCCAGCGAGCAACAACAAGAAGCTCCCTCTGACGTCCAAACCGAGGAGATGAATATCCCTGTTATTACAAATCCTGTTGTTTTTAACGAAAAAGACCTAGACAAACTTCTGGAAAAGCAGCGAGAATATGTAGAGAAGCATTATCCCGATTACCGCATCAGAGGGAAGGGCGAGGAACATGATGTCATGGATGGTCATCGATATTCATTTTTTAATTTGGAAAATGAAGATGAGGAATGGGTCCTGACCATCCGTTTCGATATTGAGGAAGCGTACCAGGCCTACATGAAAAAACATCAAAAGGAAATAGAACGGGAAGCAGCCCGGCTCATCAGGGAGGGCCTCATCAAGATTGAATGATCGGCCTTTTCCTGTAGAAAAAGAGAGGAATATCGGCAAACCGGCATTGGAATGCGCCTGTCTTCTGCCGCATTGGCTGTATACCCTCACCTCTAAGAGAACTCCTAACTCATCACATCAGTAAGGCGGCTATGGCTCCCACGCCAAACGCCGATTTCATGATGAAGCCGGAGCATCAGGGTTTGTTTCCGCCACCTCCAGGCAGACGGACTGGAAGGCCTTTTTCCAGCGGATGCGGATGCCGGCGTCCATCAGGAAATCGCCGCCCAGCACCTGTTCGTGAACGTTCGTGAGAGAGCCGTCTTCATTCATGTTGATTTCCCGCACCAGGTACCTGGCGACAGGATTCAGGCCTTTCAGGCGCAGGGGCGGAGGGGAATCCGCCAGCCATTTATCCATCAGCCAGGCGAAAACGACAGCCCGTTTTCCGCATACATACATCAGGGAGGCCACCCGGCTTTCATACGGGGAGGAAAGCCGGTACAAGTCACCGAACTGGACTACGGGGCGGATGCGCTTGTATTCCGTCAAAGCACGTTTGGAAAAGGCCATATCCTCCTCCGTCATGTCGCATGGCTGAAGTTCAAAGCCAAGCCGTCCGGACATAGCCACGTCAAACCGGAATTTGAGCGGAGCGGAGCGGCCCGTCTGATGGTTGGGGGAGGCTGTCACATGGGCGGCCATGGAAATAGCCGGGAACAGGTGGCCTATGCCCCACTGCATGAACACGCGTTCATAAGCGTCCGTGTTGTCGGACGTCCAGAATTCATGATGCCTCCGCATGGTTCCATAGTCGGCGCGGCCTCCGCCGGAAGAACAGGCCTGGAATGTCACATCCGGGAATTCCGATGCCAGCGTATCAAGAACGTGTTCATAGCCCCGCACATAGTCAATGGGCAGATTCCCCTGGCGGCAGGCGTCCAGCCAGGGAGAGCCGGGGTCGGAAATTTTGCGGTTGCAATCCCATTTGACGTAGGAAATGCCCGGATGTTCTCCAAGCAGCTTCCGCATGGCGTCAAGAATGTACCTGCATACATGAGGATTGCTCAGGTCCAGCAAATACTGGCTGCGTTCCTGCCTGTTTTCCCGATGCGGGAGACCGATGACCCACTCCGGATGGTTCTGATAAAGCTCCGAATGAGGGTTCACCATTTCCGGCTCCACCCAGATGCCGAAGCGTATCCCCAGTTCTTCCGCATGGCGGATAAGGCCTTCCAGCCCATGGGGCAATTTAGCGCGGTTCACCTGCCAGTCCCCCAATCCCGCGCGGGCGTCATTGCGGGGGAACCGGTTGCCGAACCAGCCGTCATCCAGCACGAAAAGCTCTATCCCCAAGTCCGCCGCACGTTTCATCATGCCGTGCAGCACTTTTTCCGTAAAGGTAAAATACACCCCCTCCCAGGAATTCAGCAAGGTTGGCCTCTCTGTTCCTCCGCCGCGCAGGCCGTAGCGGCGCGCCCAGCGGTGGATGCGCCGGGAGGCCTCTCCCTTGCCGTTTTTACTGTGCGTCAGAATGAGGGGCGGCGTTTCAAACACGCCGCCGCCGTCCAGCAGATAGGGCGCGGGAGCCGTATCCAGTCCCGCTCCGGCAAAAAGGTAATGATACGGGCTGTGCCGGAACCATATCCGGTAATTGCCGGACCATGCCAGCGCCCCCAGAACAACCTCCCCGGAATCCTCCCGCGCCGGACCGTCCAGAGAGATGATGAATCCGGGGCTTCCCTCCTGGGCGGTGCGGGTGCCGGTTCCGGATACCAGGGCAAGTTCATGCCCCCGGGCCACTTCTTCCTCACTCATCAGGGACTCGCCGCCCCAGGTGCCGCGGAAGCTGGTGACGAAGTACCGTTCTGCGCGCAAACCCAGTTGTGCGGACGCAGCGCGGTGCAGGCGGATGCCTTCTTTCCCTTCGTTCCGAACAACCGCCCACTGCAAAAAGGTGTCCGATTCCCTGTGAGAGCGCACGTGGATTTCCACCCGCACAGGGTAGGAAGGATCCTTCCCATAGAAGACGGCTTCTTCCCGGTCGTCATCCAGTTCCAGCACTTCCCAACCCTGGCATTCCAGACTCAGGGAAAGGGCCCCGTCCGCCTGGGTCACGCAAATGCAGTACTCGCCGGACGCATTGGGAAGCCCTGTTACGGAATCCGCCAGGGAGGAATACAGGAGAGGAGCATCCGCGGCGTTTTCCAGGGCATCCTCCGGCTGATGCAGCCTCGGGCCGTAATAGGCGCGGCGCACACGGCCCTGTTCATCTTTGCACAGGGTCATCTGGGAGGAACGGGTCAGCAGATGAACGGAATCCGTAGTCATAATCGGCAAACGTGGAAGGGGCCAGTTACTTATGCAGGCAGGCAAAAATGTTCCTGCCTTATCCACATTAAGGGCCTCCGCGGACGGGGAAGTCAATGGCAAAATGACAGGAGCTGCCGAACGGCTTCCCTACTCATTCCACAGAAGGGAAGAGGGGCGGAATTTCATGGTTTTCGATTCATGCACCAGCAGCCTGCCGCCGTTTTCCGGATGGCGTACGATGCGGGCGCGGCGGCGCTTGACGCGGAAAGTGCCAAAACCCCGGAATTTCACCAGCGACCGCCTCCGGACCGACCGCGCAATCGTCTCCAGCACCGCGTTCAACGCGTGTTCCGCCTGCCGGGAAGTAACGTCCTTCCCCAGCTCACGCTGGAGCTCCCTGATAAATTGTGTTTTATTCATAGGCCTCCCAGCATGACCTGCCCCGTTTCTCCGGTAAAGAGGCAACGGCGCGCGCTCATTCCTGCCACCATACCCATACAAATGCCCCCTTCCGTTCCGGTCTGCGAGTTTCCTCCTTGCCCCCGCGGACCAGTCCCATTAAGGTTCCGGGGAAATGCCTCCCCCTGCCGCTGATGCCCCGTACCCGGAACAAGCGTTCAACGCAACCGCGCTGAAGTGGCACACCTGCGCCTGGCTTCTGCTGCCTGTCCTGGTGTTCCTGGCCGGGTGGATGCACTGGTACGCCGCTCTCCCTCTCACGCTCCTGACGGCGGCGGGACTGGCGCCCCGAAAACGCAAGGAACCGCAGAAAAAGAATTCCCTTCCCGCCTTCCCCCTGTTCACCCGCTCTTCATTTTTCGTCCTGGCGGCGTCTGCCGCCCTGACGGCGCTTTCCGGCTGGGGGGAGTGGGTCAACCAGCACCCTGACCATATCGTCAGAAATGCCTGTCTGCGTGAATTGGTCGCCAGCCCGTGGCCCGTGATCTTTCCGGACGGGAACGTGCTGATTTACAACACGGGGTTCTGGCTGGTCCCAGCCCTGGCGGGAAAACTGGCAGGGCTGGACGCCGCACGCGTGTTTGTCGTTCTGTGGGGAACCTGGGGACTGTTTCTTACCTGGCTGTGGCTCTGCGTTTTCTCCGGACGCCGCTCCCTGCTGCTCGCCCTGCTGATGGCGGCATTCGGCTCTCTGCTGAATCTCCAGTGCTGGCTGGGGCTGGATCTGTTCCGCCTGCATTATTTTGGTACAGCGGAACAAATCATGTGCAGCGCAAACGCATCCATTCCTGTTCTGCTCTTTTTCATCTTCCTGGCTTCAGGACGCATGCCCCTATACTGGATGCCTATTCTGTTCGCAGCCACGGCCTTTTATTCCCCCCTCGCAGCCCTTGGAGGGCTGCCCCTGGCGGCCTGCCAGTGGCGCCGCCAATGGAAAGGCGTCCTCCCTCTCCGGGATGTCCTGCTCCATCCCTCCTTTTCGGCCGCCATTCTGCTGGGAACGTGTTTTCTTCTTTATTATGGGGCGGTAAACGCGCCATCCTCCCACATGGGCATGCGGCCTTTTTATACGCGTCCGGGGGATTTCCTGCTTATGGCGACCTCATTCCTGCTGTACGCCCTGTTCTGCTGGCGGGATTTCCGCAAGAATCCCCTCTTCATCTGTACGCTGGCAACCGGCCTGATTCTGCCTTTCTTTTACGTGAACGGAGACGTCAATGACCTGCTTTGCAAAGGAAGCGTTCCGGTCATGGCCTGCCTGCTTGCCTTTCTGGCTTCCTCCTGGACGCGGCATCCCGGTCTCCGCGTCTGGATATGGCTTCTGCTGGCGTTCGGAATGGCGCCCCGGTTCAACATTCCCTATTATTGCTGTTCTTCCAGCGCCCTCCAGGCATTTCTGGTGCCTCCGGCTTCGGAAACAGAATCTTCTTCCTTCGCCAGCCGGGAGTGGAAACAGCTTTTCTATGCGCCCCAGGCGCGCCGTCAGGATGAATGGGGCCGCACTATGCACCACCCCGGACACCGGTGGTATCCCTACTATTCCGGCACGCCGCGCCCATGGCTGCGCTTCATTTACCGTTTTTAGAAGAGTAATACCTCATGATGCCGGATGAGGGCGGCAAAATCGGGCAGCTTGCCCGTGTGCAGGTATTAAATTTGACCTCCGATGTCCCTAAACTTTTCAATGAAAGCGACGATTTTTTGAAAGACGCTCTGTTTCTTCGTCAGATATTGAGGATTTAATGGACTCATCTTCGGCAGAATAGCATTGAGGTCGGCGCCGTTCTCGCTGGCGTACTTCCGTTTCAAAGATGTTTGAATATATCGCTTTGCAGCTTCCTCGTTCAGTTTCTCTCCCGTAATCAGAGCAGCAGCTTCCTTTTTCTGTTTCTCCTGGGCATAAGTAAAGAAAGCGGCAATAATATCAGTCTTATCTCGCATCGATTCCAAATCCGTTTCATTGATAAAATCAACAATGAGACTCTCTTTTGCCCTGTTCCCGATGCTCGCTCTGATAACACGGCGCACCTCATCTACCAATGCAGGCTTGTCCTTCGTTTTCCTGTTGTGTTCGAAAATCAGTTCGAGGATATAGTCGAGATCTATTTCCTGAGATTTAAGCAGATCAATTTCAAAGACCACATCATCCCAGTCTATTTTTGAATCTTCCGGAGCTTTACCGTTCCTCTCACGTCTGAACCAGTCCCGGATATCATTGTATATCGAACGATAATCCTGTACGGTTCGCTCTTTCAGTACATCAATGCCCTGCATGGCTGCAATATCTTCATCAGTCAAGAAGTTGGCATTCTTAAACGCTTCAAGAGCCGCACTATCCGCTTTGTCTATTTTTTGCAGGGCTTTGAGCTGCGTAAACTCATCGTAGTTTTGTAAAATATTTTCTATCCGCAAATATTCTCCGAACAGCTTAACAAAGGATTTTTTATCTGCTTCCGTCACTATCCCATCGGGGGCAGGGAATTTTTCTTTCAGTTCCCTGACAACTTCCACATACCCTTTTCTCGCCTCGCCGGTGGCAATATCTTTAAATCCTTCAAGATATTCCTTGTAGCTCTTTTCAAGCACTACGTTCCTTGTGTTCTTATCTCCAAACAGAGTGATCGCATCTATTGTAGATTGTTCCAAATCCCTGAATGTAACGATATTGCCGAAAGTTTTGGTTGCGTCATAGATGCGATTGGTACGTGAAAACGCCTGCATCAGACCGTGATAACGCAGATTCTTGTCTACAAACAGAGTGTTCAAAGCAGGAGCATCAAAACCGGTAAGGAACATACCGACCACAATGAGCAAGTCAACTTCCCGGTTTTTTACTCTTTTGGCCAAATCGCGATAATAGTTTTGGAACTCTTTACTATCCACTCCAAAGTTTGTTTTAAACATCACATTGTAATCGCCAATCGCTTTTGCCAAAAACTCTTTGGCGCTGCTGTCCATTGCCGAAGGGTCAAAATTTTCATCTTTGATATCGCCCTTAGCGCTTTGTTCTTCATTTGGGACGAAAGAAAATATGGTGGCAATTTTCAGGGGCCTGTCACTTTCTTTCTGCAGATTGTTCAATTCCTGATAATACAGTTTGGCAGCCTCAACGCTGTTTACTGCGAACATGGCATTAAAACCCTTGTTATTCCCTTGCGTTCTATGTGTTTTTATCCTGAAATTCTGCAGGATGTATTGGGAAATCCCTTTGATTCGGTCTGGATGAAGCAAAAGCTTTTGATTTTCTGCCGCATTTAACTTGATTTCATCTTTTTCAGTTTCCAAATTCTTAAACCGTGGACGAACATCGTTGTAGTCCACTTTGAACTTCAAAACCTTTTCATCACGTATGGCGTCTGTGATGACATACGAATGCAGCTCACGGCCGAACACACTGGCCGTAGTCTCCGCCCCCAAAGCATTCTCAGGAAAAATAGGGGTCCCCGTAAAGCCAAATTGGTAATATCTCTTGAATCTCTTTTTCAGATTCTTCTGCGCTTCTCCGAATTGGGAACGGTGGCACTCATCGAAGATAAATACAACCTGCTTTTGATAGACAGGCAAGTCGCTTTCGCTCTTCATGAGGTTGTTCAGCTTTTGAATGGTCGTGACAATGATTTTGTTGTTATTTTTCTCTGTGTTCCGCTTCAGTCCTGCCGTGCTCTCTGACCCATTGACGCTATCGGGCGAGAAACGTTGATATTCTTTCATCGTCTGATAGTCCAAATCCTTGCGGTCAACAACAAAGAACACCTTGTCGATAAAATCAAGTTGGGTGGCAAGCTGCGCGGCCTTAAAACTCGTCAGAGTTTTGCCAGACCCCGTGGTGTGCCAGATGTATCCGCCTCCTTCCGGATTGCTCCATTTCTTAGCCTGGTAAGAGCTCTTTATCTTCCACAAGATGCGTTCCGTTGCCGCAATCTGGTAGGGGCGCATAATGAGCAGCGTGTTACTGGCATCAAACACCGAATATGTGAAAAGAACCTGCAGCAGCGTATTTTTCTGGAAAAATGTCGCCGTAAAATCCTTTAAGTCTTTAATCAACATATTGTCCGACTTCGCCCAGTTCATCGTAAAGTCAAAACTGTTTTTATCGCGCTTTACGGTATTGGCAAAATAACGGGTGTCCGTACCGTTGGAGATGACGAAAACCTGTAAGTATTTATAAAGTGAACTTTCGCTGTTGAAGCTCTCTTTGCTGTAGCGATGCACCTGATTAAAAGCCTCGCGGATAGCCACACCCCGCTTTTTCAGCTCTACCTGCACCATAGGCAACCCATTTACCAGTATCGTGACATCGTAACGGTTCGCTTGTTCCCCGAACTGCTCAAACTGATTAATCACCTGTACTTTGTTGCGGGCAATATTCGTCTTGTCTGCCAAGTATATATTCTCAATATGCCCATCATCAAACACAAAGTCATAGAAGTAATCACCGTGTATTTTTTTCGTTTTTTCAACAGGGCTGTCGCTCTTCTTGTCCAGATATTCCTCCAGAAAGCGACCCCATTCAGAATCGGTAAAAACGATATTGTTGAATGCCTGCAACTGGTTTCTCGCATTGCAGAGCAGGGCGTCAGGCGTAACAAGGCTGGGAACATATTCGTAACCTTGTGATATCAAGTCTTCTATGAATTCACGTTCCAAAGCCGCCTCTGTCTGATAACCTGCGTGCGGCTCGTTTACTATTGAACTCCTGGTGTAGCTGTCGAGAACGATAAAGTTCTGTAATTCCGCTATGGTGCTGTATTGTGTCATTGCAGATCCTCTTTCCAGTACTTGTTATCAATTAAATGCTTTAATAAAAATCCCACAGTTTGCTTTTCTGCTTCTGTCGGTTCCGCCACAGCTTCATTGGATAATGTAGAGTGACTTGTAAACTGAATAATCCTGTTATAGTAGGTTCGCCTGTCATCAGGCAACAAATCAGACCATTGGGGATACCCTAAGAAGTTTGCCGTTTTTTCGTAAAGGTTGCGCAGTAGCGTGAAATGGTATTTCTGAACAGTGCCTGAATCAAGCGCCTCTTCGATAGTCTGCTTTAGGAAAAGATGATAGGAAAAACTTTTGTTTGAATCTCCTTTCTTTTCTTCAAGTTTAAAAGTCCCATCTTCATATTTACTTAGCATATAGCCTGCCTCAGCCTTTAATGCATTATAAATTACATTATAGAACAAAGGATTGTGCGTCGTAATGATAAATTTTAATTTATTTAAATTATAATCACTACTTTTTATAACTTCTGCTATATTGACAGCCAATTCTATTAAATGATTTTCATCCAGCGAACTTACAGGATCGTCTATGAAAAAGTATTCCAAATCATCAAACTTGCTTGTCGGGCGATCTTCCGGCTCCAGAACATTCAGTACTTCGACTACCTCTTTCAGCAGACTGTAAAACACGCACCAAATAAAACAACTTTCTTCGCCTCTCGATATTTTGATATTATCAATTCGCTCTTCGTTGCCGCCTTCTATAGAAAAGGAAACCTCATTATAATCTTCATTAAAACGTGGAGTCAGTTTATCATTGGTATAGTGCTGAAAATTAGTTATAATATTACTGTCTTGTCCTTCATCTTCAAGCACCCAGTCAGTAAAGGCATTAGGACATATCACCAGCTTCCTGTTTGTATCCCCGGCCAGATCATTATCCCAATAGAACAAATCTTCAGTAAAAGCATTATAATACAATACTTTTACGCCAGTATCCCCGTCTTGCGCTTCTTCTTCCTCATGCTTGGGCGACACCAACTCTTTGAATGCGCGAGACAGCCGCGTCTTTCCCACACCGTTAAAGGCATAGATAAGCTGAACCTTCTTTGGGCTGTTTTTTAACTCCTGAGCTATTTCTGTCAATGTTTCTCCCATATTCAGGCCGTTGCTTTATTATCAGGGAATGATAATAATTGGTTACGGTAATATTCATACTGTTTTCTACGCAGTTCTATTTCCTTTGGCAAGCCTTCACTGATGGAGGTTGTCAGCATATCGAACTTGTCGAGAATGGAGACAATGCGGCGTTGCTCTTCGAGCGAAGGAACAGGGATTATATAATCCATTATTTTCTGCTTGCTGCCACGAGGCATCTTTGCTCCTTTGGCAAATTGCATATTGTAGTTAAAGAATTTATCGTCCGCTAATACATGGTATAGATATTTAACATCCACTGATTGGTCTGTTAAATGAATTACCAAGACATCTCCACTTGCACCACCTTCATTATAAGCCAACCATATCTTCTTTAAATAAGGACGAATATTGCCTATTAGTACGTCACCTACAACATAGGCAGTTAAATTCCCTTTAGTGGGAACGTAATTTGATCCTACTTTGCCAGCTCTATTTTGCAAAAGGTTATCAACGCCGACATAATTAGCTTTTTTCATAGCTGCCGCATTTATTCTCTTATGCGAGTATTCTGCAATTTCTCTCAGCTTTTTAAACAATATTACCCCCCCCGATTTATTTAACACACTGAAAGACAATAGTTTATTGCGATAATACTCATACTGTTTCTTTCTCGCTGTAAGCTCCGCTGTAAGCTCCGCTGTAAGCTCCGTGAAATTGTCCAGAATACGGACAATTTCACTCTGCACCTCAAGAGGTGGCACAGGAAGCGTAATATCCAACAGCTTATCTGGCGTTACCTCAATAACTTTTGTTCCGTGAGCCAATTTTGTTTTCTGCTTATAGAACATTGTGGAATGCAGATAATACACCAAATACTTAGGATTGATGGTGTGATGAATAATCGCTGTGTGTCCACTGATTGCAACAGCTTCATCGCCAAGCCAAGCAACGCACTTGCAAACATCATCTATATTTTCGCTTGTAACTGCCATAACAACATCGTTTTTGACAGCAAATTTCTGTTTCTTTGCTTTTTCTTTGCTTATAAAACTGATGGTCTTATCAATAAACAGACCATACTGCGTATAAATTTGACCATAGTGAATACAAGGAACGCCGTCCTCAACATAATCCTTTTTCTGAAAATTACCACCTCTTGATACCGTTGCAATATCTCCAAGTCTCTTTTCTTCAACTCCATTTGGGCAGAGTTCTTGAATAAGCTCATCTAGTCTACTCATTTTATGTCACCTCCCTTTATCGCTGGCTCATTATTCATCCTCCAACTCCTTAATAATCGCGTCAATATCCGCACGCAGCGCATCTATCCTCTCCACGGTTTGCTTCACCTCGGCATTCAGCCTGGCAATATCAATCACCTCGCGCGTATCTTTCGCCTCTACATATGAACTCACAGAGAGGTTATAGCCATTCTCCGCAATCTTGCTGTTATCTACTAATGCCGCAACATATTCCACCGGTTCCTTTCTGTCGAATATATCGACTATTCTTTCTATGTGCTCATCTGTCAGGACATTGTTATTGGTCTGCTTTTTAAAGAAATCTTCTCCGCTGGCGTCAATAAACTGCGTCTTCGTATCAGCCTTGTGCCTGGACAGCACGAGGATATTCACGGCGATGCCCGTTCCATAGAAGAGATTGGGAGGCAACCCAATGACCGTTTCCACAAAGTTGCCGTCCACAAGATATTTCCTTATCTTCTGTTCCGCGCCGCCACGGTAGAAGATGCCGGGGAAGCAGACAATGGCGGCCCTGCCTCTGGCGGAAAGATAGCTGAGGGCGTGAAGCACAAAAGCAAAATCAGCTTTTGACTTTGGCGCTAACACCCCTGCCGGGGCAAAGCGGTCGTCATTGATAAGCGTTGGGTCGTCGCTTCCCACCCAATTGACGGAGTATGGCGGATTTGAGACGATGGCGTCAAATGGTTTTTCATCGCCATATTGAGGATTGAGCAGCGTATTGCCCAGCGCTATGTCGAACTTGTCATAATTGATATTATGCAAGAACATATTCATCCGCGCCAGGTTGTAAGTGGTGTGGTTGATTTCCTGCCCGAAAAAGCCATCTTCAATAAGATGCGCATCAAACTGTTTCTTCGCCTGAAGCAGCAACGAACCCGAACCGCAAGCCGGATCATAAATCTTGTTGACGGAAGCCAATCCCGACATAGCTAATCGCGCTATCAGCTTTGATACATTCTGAGGCGTAAAGAACTCTCCGCCGGATTTGCCGGCATTGGCGGCGTAATTGGAAATCAGGAACTCGTAAGCATCTCCGAAAAGATCTATCTCATTATCTTCAAAATTACCGAAATCAAGGCTTTCCACACCTTTGATGACGGCCGCCAAACGCCTGTTTTTCTCCTCCACGGTGTTGCCCAAACGGTTGCTTGTGGTGTCAAAATCGGCAAATAGTCCCTTTATGTCGTGCTCGGACGGATACCCATTGGCAGAACTCTCTATCGCATCGAAAATAGCTGCCAAGTCCGTGTTCAGATTAGGATTGTTGTTGGCATTCTTTGCTATATTCACAAAAAGCTGAGCAGGATAGATGAAATACCCTTTCGTCCTGGTGGCGTCATCTTTTATCTCAGGGGTGATAACGTCATCCGGCATATTCGCATAGTTGACGCTTTCGTCACCGCCTTCAATGAAGTTGGTGAAGTTCTCACTGATAAACCGATAAAAAAGAGTTCCTAAGACAAATTGCTTAAAATCCCAGCCGTCAACGGCGCCACGCACTTCGTTGGCGATTTTCCAAATAGTAGATTGCAATTCGTCTCTTTGCTTTATACTGGTCATATTAATTAAAATTATTCTTAATTCATATTGCAAAGTTAAAATATCAACACGTCAGGACTTGATAAACCAACAGAAACCACAAGCTGCCATTCCCGGCGCTACGCGTCAAAAATCACTTTCCAACGGATAACCGTTTAAAACCGTTCCGCTTCATCATTCCGCTTTTGCCGCCGTCATTATTTGGCTTCGCGGATACCTTGCCATTAAGCATTTCAATTCAGCTTCTTCCGGTTTACATGATTATTCCAGGCTTCTTCAATAATTCCGGCAAGAGGCTTTCCATACTTGTCCACTTCACTTTTGGTGAACAGGCTTTTGATCAATTCTCCGGAAACAGGGTCAATGATAAACACGGCGGGAGGGCCAAGAACCACATACGGCGCACGGGGGGAATCCACACACCCCACGATTTTTGCGGCTTCTTCCGGAACCATCTTGAATTTAAACGTTCCCGGGGAATTGCCCGGCACCTGTTTGGTGTCCACCAGCCAGAATATAAATTTCTTCCCGGCGGCATTTTTGAAATTTGTTTTTTTAATATATTCCCTGGTAAAAATATTACACCGGGAACACCATGAAGAACCGGTCAGGTAAATCACCAGCGGCAGCTTTTTCTTCATAGCTTCATTACGGAGTTTGTCAAAAACGGGGCTGCCCGATTTATTGACTTCAGGTATCCTGTTTTTATTGGCAAACCCGAAAATGGGAGGACGCTGTTGAGCTATGCCGGCCTGAGGGGCAAACAGCCCTGAAACCGCAGCGGAACAACATAAAAAAAGGAAAGGCCTCATACGTGTTCCTACTATAGATACTATCCCGGGATAGTCAAACAGCAAGCGTTTCCCGGTTTCCGGGAAAAAAGAAATGCCCTTTACATGAACCATAGCAGGGCTATTCACTTGCCAAGTCCGAATGAAGCTGTAAGAATCCGCGCCATGAGAAAGCTCCTGATCCGCTCCTGTCTGATTGCCGGGCTGACCTGGACCTATTCCTGCGCCTCCAACAAGGAAACGGCGCCTCAGGCCCCCGCCCCGGTTCCAGCCGTTCAGCCGGAACAAACCGCCCCGGCGGACCATCCCGCACCCTGGGCTCCCGCTCCGGCGCAACAGGAAATTCTTCCAGAGGATGAGAATGAAGAGTCCGCTCCGGGACCAGCTGTCTTGCCGGGCGATTTCCGCCCCGGACTGCGCACCCCCCGGCTGCCGGAAACCCTGCTGTACGATCTGGACGGCAAGCTGATTACCCCTTCCGCCCCATAATCTTTTCCCACCACCATGACTGCGACCATTCCCAAAGGCTTCCACTCCGAACCTTTTTCCTACCACCAGGAGCTTGAACTGGATATTGACGCCCTTTCCAATGCGGGCGACGGCATCGGCCGCGTGGACGGATGGGTGGTTTTCGTTCCTTTCGCCCTGCCGGGAGACCGTGTCAAAGCCCGCGTCTGGCGTAATGACAAAAACTACTCCTCCGCCGATCTGGTGGAAATAATTAACCCCAGCCAGGACCGCGTGGAACCGGGATGCCGCCTGTTCGGCACCTGCGGAGGATGCCAGTACCAGCACCTTTCCTATGACCGCCAGCTTCTCTGGAAAACCCGGCAGGTAGCGGATCTGCTCCGCCTGCAGGCAGGTCTGGAACTGCCTGTTAATCCGGCCATAGCCTCTCCCCGCCAATATCATTACCGCTCCAAGATTACGCCCCACTTTGACAAACCGAAGGAAGGAGGCAAGCCGGCCATCGGTTTTCTGAAAGCTGGCTCCAGAAGGGATGTGGTGGATGTGCCGCAATGCCCGATTGCCATGGAGTGCATCAATGAAGCCCTGCCCCTGGCCCGCAAAAGCGTTTACCAGGCCGCGGCCCGGTTCAAGCGGGGAGCCACCATTCTGCTCCGGGCTTCGGAAGGAACCGTCATCACCAATAACAACGCCGTGGCGTGCGAACGGGTGGGCGATTTGGAGTTCCATTTTCTGGCGGGGGACTTTTTTCAGAATAATCCTTTCATTCTTCCGCTTTTTACGGATTACGTGGCCCAACAGGCGAGTATGGACGGGGAGGAATTCCTGGTGGACGCTTACTGCGGTTCCGGCCTGTTCGCCCTGAGCCTGGCGAAGAAATTTAAAAAAGTGCTGGGCGTGGAAGTCAGTGAGACTTCCGCGGACTGGGCGCGCAGCAACGCGCGCAGCAACGGAATCGAACACGCGGAAT
>OHIC01000662.1_pt1 | contig 18873 bp, 9 predicted proteins | sample 1568171 | NCBI WGS metagenome assembly OHIC01 (sample SAMEA3879506, study PRJEB24766) | human gut metagenome | biome: human-associated habitat; feature: feces | place: USA | collected 1985/1987
CATTTGGAGTTGACACATCAAATGGTTCAGCTATGACAACTCCAAATGGCTGTATGACAGCAACAGTGCTTTTGCCTTTGGAAACGTCGATACCTACTGCGTTCATAATATCTCTCCTAATGATAGAATTAGTGACGATAGCTCCACGCTTTACTCATTACCTATTCTGTCTACTGAGTGATGCGAGCGCACAAAGGTTGGCTCTACCTGCAAAAACGAATGCTGTAATGAAAGCATGGTCAACAGTCTTTATTACGGGCATGGTGTCCCAAGGAGAAAGTCGTTGATCCAGTCACTGCTTCCATTATAGCTTATGTAACAAGTACGTGTAAACCATAGCTGGTTCGCTGTGGATTTAACGTCTAAATTTATTATAGTAGGAGAAAGTTAGGAAATAAGCGTTATTTCTTAGTAGTTACGCTCTTTGTAGAGGACCATGCACCATAGTATTTTTTACCCTTTACAGTTGTGTAGGACCTTACACGAACGTAATACTTTTTCTTGCCACTCAGCTTGGAAATGGTCTTTTTATCGGTCTTGTTGTTTGTAACAGTTACCTTTTTAGCTCCGCTGAACTTGGAATTTGTCGCATACTGAATTTCATAACCAGTAGCACTTCCCTTTTGAGCCCAGTCGATAAAGAATGATCTGCTCTTTGACTTAAGCTTCTGTATATTCTGCTTTGCAGGATTTATCTTGAATGTCTTTGTGATAGTGCCTGTGTAAGAATCTTTTCCTGCGATTTTTACAGTGGCAGTGCCTATATTCTTGTTGCTTGAGTATGAAACTGTGTAGTCAGTGCCATTTTTCAGCGTTTTGCCATTGTATTTAACAGTAATACTCTGAGTGATATTCTTGCCTGTGTATGACTTGTTTGAAATGCCTGAAATGGTGGCTTTCTTGAAGTCATTTTTGATACTGTAGGTCTTAGAAACTGAGCCTGTGTAATTGCCCTTGCCTGTGATAGTGACCTTTGCTGTGCCTACCTTGGTGTTGTTTGAATAGGAAACTGTGTAATCTGTACCATTCTTCAAAGTTTTGCCGTTTAGCTTGACCGTTACACCAGGCTTCTTTGCCTTGCCATCATAAGCGTAGGTCGAAGTGGAAAGTGTCACGCTTGCCTTTGAAATGCTCTGCTTTGTGACTGCAAGAGCCGGTATTGTTGCCGTTTCAAGCCTTGCATGGCATACCGTACACTCTTTGTGCTTCGAGCCTTTCACGCCGACCGCGGGCTGTTTGTCGATTATCCAACTGCTGGAGGTGTGACCTTTGGCGGGAATGGTTTTGGTTTCGGTCTTGCCGCAAGACGCGCATTTTCTTGTCTGAGTGCCGCTTTCAGTGCAGGTTGCAGCTTTTGTGGTGCTCCAGCTTCCGAAATTGTGACCCGTCGCCTTGATAACGGTTTGTGCCTTTATCACTTCGCCGCAAACGTAGCAATGCGAACCTTCGGTTTTACCGTCGGTGGTGCAGGTTGCGGGGACTGCCTTATCTATAACCTCGGTGTGGCCTTTGGCAGGGACAATTTCTGTATAGGTGTCGCCGCAGTCACAGGTAAATATTTTTTCTCCCTCTTCTGTGCAGGTAGGTTGTTTGGTTATTTCTTCTGTGTAACTGTGTTCATGAGGGGAGTAGTTGTAATGGATATTAGCACCATTCAGACATCCATTATAATTGCCTATATCAATTTTTGCCCAATCATCTGCTGAACCTGAGAAATATACATCAGTAAGGTTTGTACAGTCATAAAATGCCGACTCACCAATGCTTATAATTCTGTCAGATAGCATTATGCTCTTAAGGTTTAAGCAGCCATAAAATGCATAATCACTAATGATTTTAACGCTGTCGGGTATTGTATACTCTTTACTCGGATTGTCTTTTGGAAAAAATATAAGTTGTGACTTATCCTTATTGAACAATACTCCATTTTCTGATGAATAATACTTATTATTTGAATTGACTTTAATGGTTGTAAGGCTTTTACAACCATCAAATACATAACGACCAATGCTTGTAACGCTGTCGGGTATCATTATACTCGTGAGGCTTTCACAACCATCAAATGCATGAAGATCAATTTTCTTAACACTATTGGGTATTGTTATATTTTTAAGGCTTGTGCATCTAAAAAATGCATATTTACCAATATCAGTGATGCCGTTAGATAATGTTATGCTTGTTATGCTTGTACAATTAAAAAATATCTCATCACCAATGCTTATAACGCTGTCAGGAATTTTTATTTTTATAAGATTTGTACAGTATTCAAATGCAGATTCACCGATACTTGTGACACCATTAGGTATTGTTATACTTGTAATATTTGTACAATAGCTAAATGCATAATCGCCAATACTTGTAATACTACCGGATAACGTTATAGCTGTAATATCTTCGCAATACCTAAATGCATAATTACAAATACTATTAACAATATATGTGTAGTTATTATAATAAACATAGGTGGGCACATTTACATTTATGGCAGAATCATCACAGCGATAAACCTCAACTTCCCCCTTATTTGTAACCTCATAAGTCAAATACCCCGAAGTAAACCTAGTTCCAATCGCCGCGGACTCGGGAACTTTCGTATCCTCGCTCGTGTTATAGCCCGACATCTTGTTATAAAAATCTTTTGCCAGACCAACGTATTTATCCAGCGTTTGGCATATGCTTATCTCGCTGTTAAGCGCACTGCAATAGTCATTATATGCGGTTAGATTCGTTGACGAAAACAGATTCTTTATTGAGTTGTACGCGCCGTCAATAAGCGTTTCGCCAAGGTATTCTTTCGTAATACCTGATGAGTAGGCTATGAAAGCAAGGTACTGCGAATATGCGTTTACAAATTCCTGCGCCGATTCCTCCGTGCCGCTGTTGATATAGCTGTCACGCATATCTATATACGTCTGCATCACATCTGCATGGATAATGTATAGGATGGTAAGCTGTATTCTGCTTTCAGCCATGCCTTTTTCATTAAACGCCCAGTCGATACCCGCCATTCCGAGCTTTATATTAGAAAAACCGGGTATTTCAATTTTAAATTTTTTCTTAAAAAAATCTTTGATCGAATCCCAGACTACTCCGTTGAACGTTTCCATTCCGGTCTGCAAAAATTCGTTCCATACAACATTGCTTAGTTCGTCGTTATACTTAGCAGTAATATCGTCAATGGCTTTTATAAGAGCCTTATCGTCGGTATTATCTTTGATCTTCTGAAGAAAATCAAGCCTTGTAGTGCTTGCTTCCTGAAGAGCCATAAGCTTTGAAAGCTTTTTAAAATAATCTTTAGCAGTTTCTGCACCATCAATAAGTGAGTCATAAGCCGAAACATTGACTTCGTTAAATCTCTTTAGATAATTCTGCTCTTTAGCAAAATCAGCGGCGTCCTCTTTTGACATACCTTTGATCTTGTTGTCAAAAGCTTCATCACTTAAAATTTCATTGTCTAAGACTTTCTTTTCAATTTTATACATGAATTTTGTAGTGGATTTCTCAATATCAGATTTAAACTCGTCTGACTGATACTGATATGTAAGGTAATCCATGATTATTGTTTCATATACAAACTGTTGTCTTGTAAACACCGAATCTTCGCCTACAAATTCAAAACTGAAAGCCTTTTCAGCATTCAGCCAGAGCGTGTCTGCCGAGATAAGCCAACTGTTGTCTACTACTTCTTCCGCCGTTTGTTTAAACAGCCAATCACGGGTAGTAGGCGTATATGCCAGTATAGGGTCATGGTCAAAGATCCTTTCTCCGTCAGGCAAGATCGCTCTGTCAAGCAAGCTATCGGCAGTAAAAATATCTGCGCTGTCATATTTAAAATCGTTCGTACCGGCCTGTGCGGAAGCAGCAGCTTTGTAGGCAAAATTATATCCGCTTTCAGAAAACGGAAGCGTCAGTGCGCCCAATGCCAATGTTAAAGCTGTTGCAAAAGCCATTATTTTCATAAATAAGCCCCCTTTATATAACTATTTTATCAATATCATGGATGTTATGTCAATACTTTTGGCGAAAATAGCACTTTTTTTAGCGAAATTGAACTGACCCCAAAAAGTTAGACAAAGATTCAAAAGAAAATTTTGTTATGCAGCTTCCTGTCTGAAATCTATAGGAGATAGACCATTAAGCTTAAGCTTGATGCGTTTGTTGTTGTACCATTCTATGTATTCATGAAGCTCTTCAATAAAATGCTCGACAGAATGAAATTCCTGCAAATAGAGAAGCTCTGTTTTCAGCAAGCCGAAGAAATTCTCGGCAACAGGTGGCCCTGCGAAAAATTCTCTGTAAATTCACCAACTGTGATAAAAAACGATGTTGTGGAGCGGCTTGAAAAACAGCCGCTCCTTTTTTTACAGTATACAATAACTACCGTAATTTGTCAAGTTTCTTCAGCAGTCAGTCTGTCGGGATACATAATTTCCAATTTTCCCAAAACTCTGCCCCAGTTTCTCAGCGGCATAGTCCACTTCTTGGCTATCTCGTGGGTCGCTAAATACAAAGCCTTCAAAAGCGCCGTATCGCTGGGGAATACGCTTCTCTGCTTGTTCAGACGGCGATAGCCGCTGTTAAGGCTTTCAATGGCATTGGTGGTGTAAATGACCTTTCTGACCTGTGCGGAAAACTTGAAGATTGGCGAGATCACATCCCAATTTTTGTACCAGCTCTTCATGGCGTTGGGATAATCTTTCTCCCACTTTTCCGTTACACGTTCAAGCTGTTCAAGAGCGGCGTCCTCCGACGGAGCGTGGCTATCATGTATTTCCAGCTTTTCAACCTACTCTGCACCAAAGCAGATAATTCCCCAGGTGGAAAGCTGACCTATCATGTACGCTGTTTGTTAGACGAGTTCGCCAATATTGGCGAAATACCGCAGTTTGAGAAGCTCATTGCGACTATCCGAAGCCGTGAAATATCGGCAAGTATCATCTTGCAAGCTAAGAGCCAGCTAAAGGCTATCTACAAAGACAATGCAGACACGATCGAAGGCAACTGTGATACGATGCTGTTTTTGGGCGGTAAGGAGAAGTCCACGCTGAAAGAAATTTCGGAGAGCTTAGGTAAAGAAAGAAGCGGATAGGCTTTCAAGGCCTGCACAGCAGAAGCGTGACAGTCAGAGGACGCTTGCCCGATATATGGAAAACGAACAAGCTGCAAAGAGAAAGAAAAGTCAGCTTGAATAAAGGATAAATAACCTCGGATGACATTATGATACTTGGACATAAGAAAACGACCAAACAGGAGAATATCCACTCTTGTATGGTCGTTATTTCTTTTGTCACCGATTGAAGCTTTCTTTTTATAGCTTTTCTATATTGAATTTATAAGCCATAGTCTTAAATTTAAGATATATTTCCCTGTCTGAAAGTTTTGCGTTGACTATTGAACTAAAACAAATAGAAACCTACATTATCTTGCATCATAGATTTTGACTCTTCACTTACCTCACGAATATAAATGTAAATTTGAAGTATTTATATATTTAAGCCTTTCACAACTTAAAATAAATATCAGGCAGAATTACTGCCGTTTCGGTTTCGTCTTCTTTGCCTTTCCAAGCGCATATAAAACGTATTTTTGCGTCATAAAGTTTGTATCCGTCTGCAATTAATTTCTTGACCTTTTCATAACAAGCTGAAGAGAACTGCAAAACAGGCAACAGTCTCTCTTTATATCGAATATACAATCTGTTGTTTTGCGCGTATAGGTGCGTGCCGCTTCGCAGTTTCAGTATCAGCATCTTTTTATCCTTGAAAAAGTCAAGATATACATCTCGGTGAGATAACTGCATTATCAGTTCGGTAGGCTTAGAGTATGAGTGCAGGTCGATCTCGTCTGTGGACGCTGCATCTGTAAATTTATCAAAGACATCACCCGTGTAGTGCATGTGCAGAAGTGATTTTGCCCTTGTTATCCCAACATATAGTTTTCTTTTTGATTCGTCGGTATCAATGTCAGGATCATTCAGCATCATAAAAACATTGTCAAACTCTCTGCCTTTTGACTTGTGCATAGTTGACACAGTGACCACACCCTGCTTGCTCTGATAAAAGTCCTCTATTTTTGATTCGTGCAGGAACATATCAAAGTCAGTGCGATATTTTCTTGCATTGGTTTCTGCAAAAGCTGTGAGAATATCAAGTATCAACGGAAGACATTCGCTATTGCGGTATTGCTGTTTCAGCTTTTCAATGGCATTTTCCCATTGGGTATCGCTTATAACTGGCGTGACCTCCTCTCCCTCTTTTTGAAGCTTTTTCAAAAAGTAACGTATCTCCGCAATGTCATACATATCAAAACCGTCGATAGATTGGATAAGCTTTGCGGGAATATTCCGTTGTTTGAGAATGCCCATTACGATCAGAGCTTCTCTGTTTGTGTTTGTAAGGACGCAGGTAGTTCCTGCCACATTTTCAGCCTCTATATCGTCCACCACGGCAGTTTCTATGTATTTTCCACTGTGCTTTATAAGCTTTGTTTCACCGCTGAACTGCGAAACAGCTACAATATCCTCATCCTTCATTCTGTCAGATATTTCTTTTACGAATCTATTGGCGAAAGAAACTACGCTCTGACAGCTTCTGTAATTATCAACAAGAGAGTATTGGTTAGCATTGTGCTCAGTGATGAGCTTTTTTAGAAATGCCGAATCAGAGCCTCTGAACTGATATATGTTTTGGTCATCATCACCCACGGCAATAACACGCATATCATCATTACGCTCCATAAGTGCTTCCACAAGCTGATATTCATATTTATCCATATCCTGTGCTTCGTCGATAACAAGCACTGTTTTGGTTATTCGGCCAAGGTCTACATCACCACTTTTTATAAGCTCGCCTGCGTCCTTGACGATATTTTCTGAGTCTTCGATATTTCCGATCTTACCAAGCAGGTCAAAGCAATATGAATGGAAAGTCTTTATTTCCACAAAGCTTGCCGCATTACCGATGAGCTTTTTTAGACGCTGTTTAAACTCGATAGCTGCCGCCCTTGAAAAAGTCAGCATGAGAAGCTGTTCGTGCTTTACGTCCTCCAACAGCAGTAAAGCCGCCAGCTTATGCACCAGCACTCTTGTTTTACCGCTTCCGGGACCTGCTGAAACAACAATGTGTTGAGATGTATTGTCACGAATTATCTCAAGCTGTCTTTCAGAAAGTGTGTCAAAAAGCTGACTGTATTTTGCAGGCGTGATATTTCTTACTATCTGAGCGGCACGCTCCCCCGAAAAATACTGCGACAAGAATTTCTTATAATCCATTTGGAAATAGTCATTGACAAAACGCAGAGCTTCATCATAGTTTCGCACCATCATATTTGCGTATTCGCCAACAATATGTATCTGCTGTATTTTCTGCTGATAAAATTCATTCAACTGTTTGTAGTCCTCAAGCTTGTACCTGATCTTATTATCGAGAACAAGCCTTTTTATCCTCATTCCGCTGTACAGAACAAGAAATCCGCCCTCAAGCTTGATAGCATTTATTTTTGAAAGAAACAGCAACGCTTCCTCGATGTCCTCCTCCGAAACGTCAGCGTCATATGCGTTCATAAGCTCGAGGATAGAAAAGCCTACCAAAACTTCTTCTTTTTCGCCTGCCGCAAAGTCGCTGTTTTCAAATAGGTAATGAATGATAAACTCAGCAATGCGATAACTTTTTTCACGTTTCTCGGCAAGGGTCTTGAAATTAAGCTTTGGAACTATAAGCACTTTATTTGTGGCGGCGTCCTGCTCTTTCTGAACGTAGCTTCGTATTGTCCAGTAATAAAACAACGTTTTGATCGAATTGACAGAGCTTGACTTTATTCCGTTTGCGAGTGCCGCTTCGTTAAGTTCTTTGTAATTCATACAAAGTTTGTCTGCGTCAATGTAGTTAAGCAAGAACTTTTCAAGTGTCTGAAATTTGCGCAGCACAAGAAGCGATTTGTTTTCAGTATCTGTTTTGAAAATATATGCAGTAAGGTCTTTGGTATCGGCAAGAAGTTTATCTTCTCTCATCATTTGGATCGAGTGGATAATATCTGATTTCTGTATGCCTAAACGGTCTGCGAGATAATCGACTCTCGACTCAGCGTCATCATTGCCTGCTCTGGAAATGCTCTTGCTTGATATTAGCGAGCTGATTATTCGTTTGGCTGTAACACGTTCCTGCTCGTCAGTAAAACGCAAAGACGACTCTATCTGCTGAGATGCTTCTATCATATTCTTTACAAGTATGCTGGTCGCATATACTCTGGGAACATTTTTACCTCTTTGAAGATAACCTGCATTTTCAAGAGCCTGTATCGCCGTTTTCACTCTCGTTTCTATGTCGGCAACGCTGTCGTCCCAGCCGGCTTGCCTTGCTACTTCAAGCGGCGAACAGCATACCTCAGGACGTGTTTTGGTCAGGTCTTTTACAGCTTTCCAGACCTGCTGTATCTCGCTTATGCTTAATTTTGTCTGATTGAGCAGCATAAAATGCTTATCAAGGTCGCTGTCATTGAACAATACATAACATTCTGCCTGAAGGGACGGGTCACGTCCTGCACGACCGGCCTCCTGCACATAGTTCTCCAAAGAATCTGAAATATCATAATGCACAACGAGCTTGACGTTGGCCTTGTCAACTCCCATGCCAAAAGCCGATGTAGCAACGATGATCTGTATCTCATCATTAATGAAAGCTTCCTGATTTTCCTGCTTTTCACTGCTCTCCATTTTTCCGTTGAAAGCTCGGGCTTTAAATCCGTCGCTCGTAAGCTTTTCGGCAAGCATTCTTGTACGTTTAGTCCTCGATACATATACTATGGTGGGACAATTTTTCTGCTCGATAAGTGAGCGCAGAGCATCATATTTCTCAGCGTCGGTTTCTTTATACAAAACCTCATAGCGGAGGTTCGTTCTTGACGCACTTGTTGCAAACAGTTCAAGCTCAATGTCAAGCTTATTCTTGAAATATTCTTTGATGTCGCTTATAACTTTCTGCTTTGCCGTTGCAGTAAAGCAAGACACAGGTATCTTGCAGCCGTCGCCTTTTTTCTCCTGCAACTCTCTTATAAAATCACCGATATACAAATAGTCAACACGGAAATCCTGTCCCCACGCAGAAAAGCAGTGGGCCTCATCAATAACAAATCTTGCAATATGGCGTGACAAAAATAACCTCTCTATCGTAACAGAACGAAGCGACTCGGGAGAAATATACAGAATAGAAGCCAGCCCTGATTCAACGCGGTCGATAGCCTCAGCTCTTTCAATAGGGCTCAGCAGACCGTTTATGGTAACAGCGTCAGCGATACCTCTATTTTCAAGGTTATCCACCTGATCTTTCATTAAGGACTGCAAAGGCGAAATGACAACAGTCAGCGCCCTTTCGGTCTCGCCTGCCATAAGTGCGGGGATCTGGAATGTAAGTGATTTACCGCCGCCCGTCGGGAAGATAGCCAGCAGAGATCTATGCTCAGCGGCGGCATTCACTGCATTTTCCTGCAACGGCTCACCATTATATGTACGAAAATCAGGGTATCCAAAGTATTTGCTGAGATATTTTTTAGGATCAAGTTCAGACTTGCAGTAACCGCATTTTCCACAGGAAGTATTTCTTAACGCTTTAAGAACTGCGTCGACCTTTGGATAATTCATTATCACCCACCTTGGTATAAGCGAATATTTTTCAGTCGCAGATATCATAGCAAGTGAGTAAGCAAGCTCAACCGGTGAATAGGTAATAAAATCTGATAATGGTGCGTTTTCGCATATTCTGCCTGAAAAATACACTAATATAGCGGTTTCAAGGTCGTCATCTGCTGAATAGTCAAGATATGAGAAAAAGCCTGAAAAATATGGACAGTCTTTCAAAAGCATATAGTACATCTGTTTCAGTTCATTATCAAGGCTCTGAAAAGCATTTATCTCATCATAAAATAGGCTCATTGCTTTCAGAGAGTCATTCAGCGGATTGTTAAGTTCATCGGTACACAGCTTATCGTCCTTCAAAAGCTTATGATAAGGTCTGTTCGGGAACATCAAAGGTGAAAGGTAGAGAGTGTCGATATATTCAGCATTTTCGGGAGCGGCTATGTATTTTGAGTCGTGGTCAATAATATTGTGTCCGCAAAGATACTTTGCGTTTGAAATGAACGAATGAAACTCGCTGAAAGAACCCGTATGCAATTTTTCTCCGCTTTCGCTAACTGCTCCGAAATCGTAAGCTTTGTTATCGGCTTCGCTGACTTCTGTATCGACGAATATTATTGGTTTCATTCATTCACCCCATTATATTATTTTTGTACTAATAAGTTAATCAATATGTATATTATACCATGAAAATAGAGGCTTTTCAATACTTTTTGTGGAAAATGCTTGAGCTGATATGATTTATAGCATAAAGACGTGAACAAAACAGAACAAAAACTGTTTATACGAATTATTTATTTTTACAAAAAAATTGCAAGAGTAAGGGAAATGTTTCTTGTTGACTTTTTGGTAAAATGCGATATAATATTTTCAATAGATAAAATTGGACATATTATGGAGGTTAACTAAGAAAATGACATATGAAGAACTAAATAAGTACATGAAAAATTATGTTGAAAACGATATAACAGGAAGAGCGATCATGCTTACTTCAGCCTGGGGTTCGGGCAAAAGCTATTATGTAAAAAATATTTTGAAAAAGCATTTGGAGTCTGACGAGGGTGGAAAACATGATTGCGTTATTGTTTCATTATATGGGATTACAAATATTGCGGATATAAGCAAAGCTATCTACGTTGATTTGCGTACTTTAATAAAAGAGTCAAAGTCTGAATTAGCGACTACTGCTGGTGTTGCTGCTAAAATTATTGGCAAAACGCTCTTAAATGGGTTGACTAGTATAGCTAACGTCGACATTGCAAAACTAAGCGATGACGATTTTCAAAAAGTTTACGAGTCTATAAATCTAACAGGTAAACTTATCGTTTTAGAGGATATAGAAAGAACTAAGATCGATCTTATTGAATTGATGGGATATGTTAACAACTTATGCGAATGCGACGGGGTAAAAATACTGTTGGTCGCAAACGAAAAAGAGATATCTCCTTTGGGCGAATCAAATGAGACAGACAACAGTATTAAATCTACATATCGCAAGATAAAAGAGAAAACAGTATCTGATACATTGCAGTTTTCAGCAGACTATAAGCAGACTATAAATAGTATTATAGATTCTTTTAATAATGATGATCTGAAAGAAATAAAGGACTGCGTGAATGTTAGAAGAAATGGGATATTTCAAACAGAAATAAATAATTATCGTGAATTTATAGTGGCTTGTCAAAAAACTTGTGATATATTTAAATTCATGAATGAGAATAACATCGAATCTAATGCAGAATTCAAAAAAAGCGTTTTTGTGGGAATTGCATTCTATTTGCAGAAACGACTTACAGATCATAGTTTGAAATTTGAAGCAAATTCTATTTTTGATGTATCACTGTCAGAGTATAACAAGTATCCTCTGTTGAGATTTTGCTATGATTATATAAATTGGCAAATATTGGATATTGATGATATAAAATTGGCTATAAAAGAGTATGATCGCTACCTCTTATTTGTAGACCAAAAAGAAGATGATGTCGATATTTTGGTATTAATTCAATATAATCTTTATAACGAATCTGAAGTTAAAGAAGCTATAAACAATATATATAGTAAATTAGATGATATTAAGAAAATCAGTTTAAATAAATACTCAAAAATAGTTTCTTACCTCATATTACTTAAGTATGATATTGGTTTGGAGATAGATGATTATGACAAAATAATAAACAAAATAGTTCAGAACATAAAAAAGGCAAATCCAAGCAACATTAAATTTTTCTCTTATTTTTTAGAGTTTAGCAACCCAAATGACAAAAGGAAATTTGACAATATCAAAGAAATAATACTAAACGAATTAAAAAATAATGTCAAAATAGAATTTTCAAAAGATTTAGAAGGATATCGTAAGTATATTGATAAAACTTTGGAATTAGGCGATGATTTGAGAAAAACAAATGTAAACTACATGATCGAACAAATGTCTTTGGATGACCTGAAAGAGTACTTGCAGGAATTTACTCCAAAAGATTTGGATGGCATAAAACATATATTATGGTCGTTGGATTTTAGTCTAATCAATGAGAAAAATTGTAATGCAATTAAAGAATTTCAAAAACATATTCAAAAGATAATCAAAGACAATACAGACTTAGATAAAATCAAGAAGTTTCAATTAAATCATACTTGTGAAATAATCAGCAATAAATTAGCAAAAATCCATATGTATTAATAATAGCGGTAATCACCCGCCCCTGTACTGAAAAACACAGTTCAGGGGCGGGTCTTTTTCACCTCTTCCTCAAAAACTCAATAACACTAAACTTGTATATCCTCCACCTGCTGCCTATCTTGAACCCCTCTATCTCCCCTGTTTTAAGATAACGGAGCATAGAGTTTTTTCCTATCTTTAAAAGCTGCTGACATTCTTTAGCGGTAAGGATGTCGGGTATATCGTCAAACATAATTTATCATTCCTTTCAAAAAATATCGGTTTATCTTAATGTTCAGCGGTTTTGATAAGCACTTTTCGGAAACTTGATCTTTACAAATATACATCATCTTTATGAAGTAACGCAAATGCGGAAAGGAGGGCGTTACGATGAACAAAGCTAAAGTTATACTCGTGCTTGTGGGCAGCGTGCTGGCGGAGATAGCGCAGGAGATCATCACCTACATCGCAGATAAGGACGAGTGAACACCATAGGCAGGCTTTCGGGGCTGCCTTTAATTTTTGTATTTGTAAAGGAGTTTTAAAATGAGCGAACTTACCCATTGCAGCATTTGCGGCTGCACTTTAGAGGACGAGGCGGAATGCTATGAAGTCGAAAACGAGATACTTTGTCAGGATTGCTACGATAACGAAACTGTGGTATGCGACCATTGCGGCGAACGTTGTATCGAACAGAATACCGTGAGCGATGAGAATACTATCCTCTGTACAGATTGTTATGATAATCATTATTACCGCTGTTCAAACTGCGAAACTATCGTGCATTCAGACGATACTTACTGGCGCGGCGATAATGCCTATTGCCGTGAATGTTATGACGATTGCTGTGACAGCAGCGACTACATCAACGATTATTACTACAAGCCAAAGCCCGTGTTCTACAAACTGCCGAAAGAAGACAACGTGCGTTTTTACGGCATTGAACTTGAGATAGACGGCGCAGGAAGATACGATGATAATGCGGAAAAGATTTATGACATCGCAAATGCAGAAAATGATGTTATGTACATAAAGTCAGACGGCTCGCTGGACGAGGGAATGGAACTTGTCAGCCACCCTTGCTCAATAGATTTTCATCGAAAGAAGGTCCCGTGGGACGAGATAGTTAAAAAAGCCATTGCCCTTGGCTACCGCTCGCATAATACATCTACCTGCGGACTTCACGTCCATATTGGCCGAAAACAGCTTGGATATTCCTACGAGGAACAGGAAGAAGTCATAAGCAGAATAATGTTCTTTTTCGAGAGCCATTGGAACGAGCTTTTCAAGTTCTCACGGCGTACTGCATACAGCGTTGACCGCTGGGCGGCAAGACACGGTTACAATGACAAGCCGAAAGAGATACTTGAAAAGGCAAAGAAAAGCACTAAGGGCAGATATGCCTGTGTGAACATCACAAATTCAGATACTGTTGAGATAAGATTGTTCAGAGGCACGCTGAAATTCAACAGCTTTATGGCTACGCTTGAACTTGTTGACAGCATATGCGAAAACGCAGTATGCCTTAATGATGATGATATGAACAAGCAATCTTGGGCGGATTTTGTGCTGGGCATAAAGCCTGAATATACAGAACTTATCAGGTATCTGAAAGAGAAAAGGCTCTATGTTAACGAGCCTGTCAGCGAGGAGGATTAACTATGTGTGCGATATTTGGATTTGTAAATTACAGACGTTCGCTCAGCAGGAGCGAGATGAAAGAACTTATCAACAGATTATCCGTTGAGTCTGAGGTAAGGGGCAAGGACGCAACGGGAATAGCGTATGTGAAACACGGCGAGCTTAAAGTGTTCAAGAGGGCAAAGCCTGCTCACAAGGTAAAGCTTTATGTGCCGGAGGACACAGTTACCCTCACAGGTCACACGAGAATGACTACCCAAGGCGACGCCAGATACATTTACAATAACCACCCGTTCACAGGCAAAACTGCGGACGGGTCTTTTGCTTTATGTCACAACGGCGTGCTTTACAACGACAGTCAGCTTGCAAAGTCTGAACATCTGCCGAAAAGCAAGATAGAGACTGACAGTTACGTTGCCGCACAGCTTATTGAGAAATACGGCAGACTTGACTTCAAGACCATAGCAAAGATGTCAGAGGCAGTAGAAGGCTCTTTCGTATTCACGATACTTAGCGACAAGAACAAGCTTTTCATTGCAAAGGGCGACAATCCGCTATGCCTTATCCATTACAAGCAATTAGGGCTGTATGTTTACACGTCCACCGAGGACATTATGAAGAACGTACTGAAAGGCAGTTTCCTTGAAAAGCTGCCGTTTGAAGTGATAAAGGTCACAGAGGGAGAGATCATAAGCATTGACAAGCGTGGGCGTTTTGAGAAAAGCAGTTTTATTCCAAACGAGTTCTGCTATGGCTGGAACTATTATGGATACAGAAAGCTCGCTTATGATGATGACGAACTTTTCGATATATGTGGTATGTTCGGGGTATCGCAGGAGGATCTTATGCTGCTTTACGATATGGGTTACACGGACGAAGAGATAGAGGGTATGCTTTGCGACAGGAGTATGTTGAGGGAGTGTATCGAGGAGGCGAGAGTGCTGGTGGGGGAATATTATTAGGAGGTATTTTATGGCATACACATTCAGCGGAAGCAGATACGTCACAAGCGGCGTGGCAGAAAACTTCCCTATTGAATTGCAAGTGGCGTTATTTTCAGCCGTAGAGCAAATGCGAGAAAAGGTCAGCGGAAAGCTTGATTATCTGCAAGTTTTCGAGATAGTTACAGAAGTCAAGGGGCAGAAAAAATTCCTGCACATTTATCATATGCAGGAATGCCCCGAGGCTAAGCTTGAATATTTCATACCGACCGACGTGGAGATAAACAGCAGGGCGTATATGATCGACGATGTGGATCATATTACGCTGCTGTTGGCGGAGGAGTATTGAGTTGAAAAGGAATCACAGCTTTCGAGGGGGCTGTGATTTTTTTGTACTGAACCTCACCTCTCCTGTACCTATTTACCTTATAATCATGCTTCAAAGTGTCGGTCTTGTCTATGTGGCAGACGTACAAACTTACCTTTTACCCTCTCACCGCCTATTCCCATTAGCCAGATCATTAACAATATCAGCAATGTTCTCCAGCTGCCTTTTGTTGAGCTTTTTCAGGTCAGAGATAAGCTTACTTAGCTCTTTTGGCTGCTCGGCGTCGGCATCGAAAAACTCCTGCGGCGTAATGTCCAGATACTCGCAGATATAAAAGAAAGAGGTCATAGAGGGCAGGGCTTTTCCTGTTTCGATATTGTTTATATACCCTGCGTTCTGTCCAATAGATAAGCTCATATCCCTTGCGGAAACACCTTTCTGTGTGCGAAGTTTTGAGAGCCTCAAAGCAAAATTATTGTCATACATGAATTTGTTTTCGTACATTATTTGCACCCCCATATATAATATTTTATCCTATATCATTATGCATTATGTCGGAATTTTTCCTATAAAGGGGTTGAAATATGTGAAATAATATGATATAATGATGTAAAGTATTTGAAATAATGCGATATTTGTATAAGAAGCGGATTGTGTCATGTTTTTTGTTAAAATAAAAAAATATCTTACGAAAACGTTATACTAAGCAGCCAGCTTAACAAAAGTGAAAAAGAATGTGTTATAATTAACATACAAAAACGTATTATTATATCAGTTATAGTTGATAATTGACAAATCAATAAGGAAAAGGAGTTTTTTGACATGAACGAAAACATCAACAAGAAATTTGACGTAAAAAACTTTGACTATGATAAGTGCTATGAAGAAGTAAAGGAAAATGCTTCAAAAAATATCAATATCATAGTGTGCGGAGCTACCGGCGTTGGCAAAAGCAGCCTTATAAACGACTTCTTCGAGTTTGATAAGGATAGTGCCGCTCCTGTCGGAAGCAGCGGAAAGCCGCAGACAAGGGGCATACACGAGTATCATTCAAAGAGCATTACCCTGTTCGACACTGAGGGCTACGAGGTAGAAAGCTCGTCTACGCCGGAAAACAGCGCTTTTTACAAAAATATAATAAATCTTATCGACGAACGCAAAAATAATTATCCTGCGGATTTGGGTATGCACATCCACGAGGTTTGGTACTGCATAAATAACCGCTTCATGGATCTCGATGAAAGGCTGATAAAAGACATACAGGCGAGAAATATCCCCGTGTGCGTTATTATTACAAAGGTGGATAATCTTGACGAGAACGAAGTCGCTCAGATAAAGGACGCTGTCGGCGAAGCCGGAAAACGCAATAGGATAAACGGCATTGAGGTGTTTACCTATTCTACTAACAGCGATCTTGGCGACGAGTATGTGCAGAAATCTGAGATAAACAGCTGGGCACATCATAATCTTGACGATTACCTCAGAGAAAGCTTTATCCCGTCGCTCAAAAAAGCGCAGGGTCAAATGGCAGAAATGATGATAAAGCACAAGATACCGAAATACGCGGCTTTAGCCGCAGGTATTGTTACGGCTACATCATTTGTACCCGTGCCACTTTCCGATTCGGTACCGCTTATGGGCATACAGGTAAAAATGGCGATGGATATTTTAAGCTGCTACGGAATAGATAATGATATGAAGGGCGTTGTGAAAAATTTAGCCGGAGCGGGCTTCGTTTCTTATATAGGAAAAACGCTGGCTTCTCAGCTGCTTTCGGTGATTCCATTTGTCGGCGGCGCGGCGAAAGCCACGGTAAATGTTTCAGTGGCAACTACTGTTACGGCTACCCTCGGCGTTGCGATAACGAAGATCTGCGAGGAATACACTAAAGCCTGCATAGAGAACGGCGGCTCGAAAGACCTTATGATCACCAAAATTTCCGACTACTTTACTGTTGAAAATCTGAAAAAGGTAATGAAAGAGATCAGCAAGGGCAAGGATCAGAAAATTGTAGAGAGAATAGTAAAAGCTGTAGTTGATATGTTCAAGGATACGAAAAAAGGAGCAAGAAAATAATGGAAGGCGACAAGATAAAAACTAATATACTGATAGCCGGCAAATCGGGCGTTGGCAAAAGCAGTCTGCTGAATTACATATTTGGCGAAGAGGTCGCGGAGACGGGTGCGGGAAAGCCCGTAACGGCGGAGGGCCTGCACGAATATTCTTTCGAGCTGAAAGATAACGACCGCATATCTTTTTCAATATGCGACAGCTGGGGTCTTGAACCCGACAAGGCGGACGAATGGCACAAGCAGATAATCGAAAAGGTAGCAGAATACGACAAGCACTCTATCAATGAATGGTTCAGCACCATAATCTACTGCCTTAGCGCCGACTCTGACAGAGTGGAAGATTTTGAGATAAGCATAATAAACAACCTTATAGCTGAGAAAAACAACGTAAACGTTGTGATAACCCACTGCAAATCTGAGAACGACGACAGAGCGGAGCGCATGAAAAGGCGCATAGTTGAAGACGGCGGCGTTTCGGCTGACTCGGTGATATTTGTAAACAACTATGAGAAAAAACTTATTTCTGGCGAGGTAAAAAAGTTTGGACGCGAAGAGGTAGTAAACTGCATTATCCGCAACTTGTGGAACAATTACAAGGTAAAAGTGCCGTATAAAATAAAAGAGCACGCTAACGAAATGTTTCGCAGCGAGCACGATAAGCTTCATGATATGGTGGCAAGTACAAGATTTGTTCTACAAAAGCATCATAAGCTCGACAAATTTGAAGAGAAGATAAATTATGAATTCGGAATGTTCGTTTTAAATTCTGTAAGAAAACTAAATAATGAGTTTAACGATGCGTATAATTATTATCAGCTGCTGTCACAAGAGTATTATGCGATCGTTTTTGGTATGGACACGTTAAAGCTACTGAACGACCCAATAATGTTTTTTGACGCAACAAAGGCTTTCAAAGAAGAAGTAAGTCATCAGGTGGAAAGGATCGCCGAATCAACGGGAAAAATACTGAAATTCATGAACCAGGACGTTACCAAAGAGCGTATGAAAAAGCTTTTTGCAGAGATAAAGATAAACATAAAGAGAGCAAAAGATATCAAAAATGACCTTCATGAAACGGTTGACAAGTACATTGTAAGAACGAGAAGCACGGTTCTTGAAGAGGTCGAGAAAACTGAGGAGAAACTGCTAGCTATCGAGATCAAGATATAGGGGGTATCACCAAATGACCATAAAAAAACTAACAGCAGCAGTCCTCGCGGGTGCGGTGGTGCTGCTCACCGCTTGCTCAGACAGCGATTCAGGCAGTGGCAAAAAAAGCATGAAGAAAGACTACTACACCATTGGCGAAACTTGGACAGTTGACGGGCAGTGGTCGCTTACCGTTACAGGCGTCACGGAAACGGCTGAGCGCAATGAGTATGCGGACGAAAAACCTGCAGCAGTCTATATCGTGGACTACGAATATACCAATATCGGTTACGAGGACGAGGACGGCGTTTTAAATGGCATTTACTTCAATATGGAGGACACCATAGTGGACAGCGGCGGCGTTATGGGTTACAGCTACCCTAACGACGTTGCGAGAAACCCAAATGAAGCGCCTATAGGAAGCACCTGCAAGGCTCAGGCTTGCATTGGTGTGGACA
>OHIC01000736.1_pt1 | contig 17220 bp, 15 predicted proteins | sample 1568171 | NCBI WGS metagenome assembly OHIC01 (sample SAMEA3879506, study PRJEB24766) | human gut metagenome | biome: human-associated habitat; feature: feces | place: USA | collected 1985/1987
GGAGATGTGGCATTCACAGTATATGATGCAGCACACACAGAAACGGGCAAGGGTGATGAGATAGAGTTCTCCATATCACTTGACAAACTGGCAGACTATCTTGGCATAAAGCTGGATCAGGGGGCAACAATCACTGTATCAAACCCTAATATAGGTACGGAGGGTGTTACAATAACCGGAACACCTACAGGTCCTTGGGCTGGTGCTGCTATAGCCTTGCTCATGGCCATAGGCGGAGTAATAGTATATAGAAGAAAGAGAATATAAACTGCTGAAGGTTATAGCAGGGTGTGAATATGAATGAGAGGAGGTGCACGCCGATGATGAATATGTTTTTTGTTATAGTACTGGTTTTGTGGATATATATATTGACCGTACTGAAACGTGGAAAGCTGGATTTCTGGTATTTTATAACCGGAAGCATAGGCCTTTTTGTATTTATGCTCATCAAGATTGAACCGGTCGTTCTTGCACCTCTCCAGAAGAGCGTGTCTGCGGTTGCCGGCATGTTCGGAGATATGACAGGCATATATGAGGGCTATTTCAACAAGAACATAGTGTTCATATCGACTGGTGATGCCAACCTGTCAATGTATATAGATTATGAGTGCTCAGGAATAGTGGAGATGCTGGCATTCCTGTCGCTTTTGTGGTTTTTCCCTATGTACCACACATATGAAAAGGTGGTACTCAGCATAGTTGGACCAGCCCTGATATTTGCGGCAAATGTACTCAGGATATTCACCATATGTCTCATTGTTCATGTGTTTGGCGGCGGTTCGTACTTCGTTGCACACAGCATAATAGGACGTCTGGTATTCTATGCATGTACTGTGCTTTTGTATTTCTTCGTGTTCACAAAGGCTCAGATCATCAGACAGAAGGTAGGAGGTTTCAGATATGACACTGATAACACAGATCTTTCATAGCTCCATACTTTTCTGGGCGGCATGGGTCATCATACCGATCGTTATGGAGATCATACCGACTATATGCAATTTCTTCATACTGATAAAGAAGAAGCTTGTGTCAAGGAAGGAGAAGGTGATCAACTTCTCACCGGAGATAACACTTATCATACCTGTATACAATCAGGAGCACAGCCTTCACAGATGTATAAGCTCCATAGATGCGTCAAGCTATCCAAACAGCAAGATATATATACTTGTTGTAAATAATATGAGCACGGACAGGAGCTTTGACGTATTCTGCAAATGTCAGGAGGAATTTCCTGATCTTACAATGAACTGGGTAAATTCAAGGCAGGGAAAATCAAAGGCTCTCAATCTGGGACTTTTCAACAGCTATGGCAAATATATCATACACATAGACAGCGATGGTGTGCTTCAGAGGGATGCCATCAGGAATATGGTGACCAAATTCGAGAGAAATCCTGACATCGACTGCATGACCGGAACGATCATGACCAACCCTGAAATGGTCGATGATACTGACAGATTTGGGCTCAGACTGCTTAGAAAACTGGAGTTCTTTGAATACTGTCAGGCGTTTCTTGCTGGTAGGAATTTCCAGTCGGAGTTCAACAATATATTCACTTTGTCAGGTGCTTTCTCAGCGTTCAGACGTTCGACCATCATGAAGACAAATATGTACAACACGGATACCGTGTGCGAGGATACGCATGTAACGTTTCAGATAAGGGATGTGCTCGGAGATAAGGTAGCACTGTGCAGTGAAGCTATATTCTATGTTGATCCGATAGAAGATATGAATAGACTATATATACAGAGACAGAGATGGCAGAGGGGTGAGATAGAGGTTGTCCACATGTTCATGAAGAACAGGATGAACGCCGTGCGCGGATTCTTCTCTGACTTCATTGTGAGATTGATTATGTTCGATCATACATTTGCATTCCCACGTATGATATGGTACTTTGCGCTGATATGCCTTGGTATATTTCAGGATTATCCGTTTACGCTCATCATAGATTCGGTCATAATCATGTATTTTTTGTATGTGTTTACCACAACACTGCTATATATATGTATAAGTCTTTTCCTGAGTCCGTTTAAACAGCTCAGAAGATATTACATGAGAAAATGGTATCTTGTATTTCTGCTTCCTCTGTACAACTTTGTCGTGTTCTGGTTCAGATTTGCAGGAATAATCAACTCCATGAAGTCCAAGGGAAGCTGGAAAATGCAAAATTTCAGCGAGGAGAGACAGACGGCGTGGAGCATCATAAAGCATGACTTCCGCTGGCTTGGAAGATTGGTGTACAAGGTGACAGGAAGGAGAAAATGTCATGAGCAGGAAAGCTGAAAAGAATAAGTCATATAGAGGAAGAGTAGTGGCAGCTTGTGCTGTTGTTCTGTTTATGATAGCTCTGGAAACCATATACTATGGTTATCACATGAAGACCAATAGAGACAATATTCTTGCAGCATATAAGGACTACCAGTCGCAGATGGTATCTATTCTGGCTGAGAGACTGGAAGGCTTGGGTGAGAAAGATATGGAGTCAGTCATCAATGAAGTAGTTGATATATCCGGTTCGAAATGGGCGTTCCTTATAAAAGCGGATGATATCATATTTATCAAGGATACGGCAACCACGGCGGAACTGTCTAACATGACTGCATCTGGGCTGGATGAATATATGAGCGAACAGAAGGGAATAGTCAGTACGGTTGCTATTGCCGGATCTGGTTACGTTGTCGGGATATATGCTGACAGGTCATATGTGCTTTCGTCGTACGGAGTGAATGATTTTGAATTCTATATCGTAATAGCTGTGATAGCAGCCTTCCTTGTTCTTGGCGGCATGGTGATAGAATATGCCGGCAGGATAGGGCATATGGGCAGAAAGGTTCAAAGATTAGAAGATGAACTTACAGCGAGAAATGAGAAATTCGATGAATATGAGAGACTTACAGAAAGCTATGAGGAAGAGTTAAGACAGAAGGATATTGAGCCTGCAGATAAAAGATCAGGTAGATATTACGATATGGAGGTTGTGGACTCTCTGCTCTCAAAATCGACAGATCCGGAGCTTTATCCGATTACTTTCTTGTTCATAAGTGTTCAGATGGGAGATCGTTATTTTTCAAGAGATGAGATATTCGGGATAATGGATTTCATAAAGGGCTGCATGGGATCTAATCATGTGACCGCAGAAATGTCAAAGGGCAATTTTGTTGTGCTTATGTATATGACAGATATGTCAACGGCTGAAGACATACGTGATAAGATGCTTGAAAGCTGGAAAAGAACCTCGGCAAATGAAGCGGGAGCCGAGATTAGAACAGAACTCAGAGCTGTCACAGACGGCGATGATCCTAGAAAGGTATTCTACGGGGAGGAGATGGACAGATGAGATTCAGGCAATACAAATTCAAATTCTACCTCAATGCAAGACATGGAATTTACAAAAACGGAGTGCTTGGGGAGGTACATCCTCACACCTGGGAGATAGTCATAAATGTTGTCAAGGGAAAAGATGAGACTGTAAAGTTCCATCATCTGGAGCACAGAGTTGAAGAATTACTGAACAGGTATCAGGACAAGACTTTGAATGAGATTGCACCATTTGACATGATAAATCCCACACTTGAGAATATGTGTGAGTATTTCAAGGATGAGCTGACCGAAATACTCAACAGAAACGGCTGGATATTCCTGATGATGGAGATGAGTGAGTCGCCATCCATGTCCTATGTGGTTAGTCTCATTGATGACAGTTACACCGAAGAGATGCAGACCATCAATTCTCTGACAGATAGGATATTGAAAGAAATAAAGCAGAGCCGTGATTAGACTATAGACAGAATTTATAGCGATATGTATAAGAAATAAAAGAGTTGACAAAATGATTAATGTGGTTTAACATAACGGTGTTATCAAACGTAACACTGTTATGTTTTTTTATATTATATTAAATGGGTGAGGATTATGGCAAAGAAAATACAGCATGACAGCCAGACGAAGAAAGAACTTCTAACGTGTGCCAAGGAAGAGTTCATGGATAAAGGCTTTATGGGAGCGTCGCTCAGAAATATATGTCAGAAGGCAGGAGTGACAACCGGAGCACTGTATTTCTTTTTTAAGGACAAGGATGACCTGTTCTGCAATGTTGTGGGACATATGATGGACAGACTCAATGCTGTGTTAACCGAGCATTTCTCCGTTGAGGTGGACGAGATGAACAATGGCATGGCATCAGACCACAATGAGGACAGTGATTTTGAGTCGGCCAGGAACATAGTGCATGAAATTTATATGCATAGAGAAGAAGTGCTTCTTGTTCTTACGAAGTCACAGGGATCCAGCATGGAGAGCATGCCGGACAATATAGTGGATCAGATGGATGCACACAACGCATTTATATGTGAGGCGATGTGCAGGGCTTATGGAACACCGATGGTTGACAGAAATGTGGTACATTGGATGTCTCATTCGCAGATTGATATGTTTATATTCATGGTGACACATATTGACAATGAGGAGGATGCACAGAAGTTCGTTGAGACTGGTATGAAATATTTGATATCAGGCTGGTACGGACTAGTTAAGCCGTGGCAGGATCCAGAATAAGATTTGGCCGGAATAGAAAATTGAAAACAGTAAAATGAAAAATGTGGTACAGGGGAATCAATTTTCCATTATGTTTTATTACAGGTCTTCCAAATTATAAGGAAGACCTAAAAAAAGGCTTAGACCATAACGGTGTTATGTATGCAAGTGAACATTTGAATAGCTGCTAAAGTGTAATGGCTGGCTACAAAAAATAAAGTAAATGAAAAATAGAACAACGAGGATATCATAAAGGAGGAAAAATTATGTATTTGGAAGTGTCAGAAGTAAAGAAGAGCTATGGAGAGGGTGGAAGCTATGTGCAGGTGCTTAAAGGTATAAACACAGGTGTTGAAAAAGGACAGATGTGTGTTATACAGGGAACGTCAGGTTCAGGTAAGTCAACCCTACTCAACTGTATAGGTGGTCTTGACAACATGGATTCAGGTTCGATAAAGGTTGACGGCACAGAGATATTTGGCATGACAAGCGAACAGCTTTCAGATTACAGACGAGATAATCTGGGATTCATATTTCAGTTCTACAATCTAGTTCCAAACCTCACAGTGAGAGAGAACATACAGGTATGTGAGTATCTGACTGATGATCCGCTTCCTGTGGATGATCTTATCGAGACACTGGGACTTACGGAACATCAGAACAAGTTCCCTTCACAGCTCTCAGGTGGACAGCAGCAGAGATGTGCTATAGCGAGAGCTCTGGTGAAAAATCCAAAACTCCTTCTCTGTGATGAACCGACAGGAGCTCTTGACTCCAGGACATCCAGAGATATTCTTGTTCTTCTCGAGAAAATAAATGCGAAGTATGGGACGACCATGCTGATAGTAACACATAACAATTCCATCAAGAATATGGTGCACAAGGTTATCTTCATAAAGGATGGCCTTATAAGCAAGGAGTATGAGAACGAAGTGAGAGTTCCAGCGTCAGAATTGGAGGATTTGTAATATGCAGAAGGTTTTGAGAAAAAGGGTTCTGAGGGATCTGAAGGAGAATCTGTTCAGATACATAGCACTTGCATTTCTTATCATCATGGGTATGTATGTCATTGTCTCGCTGATAGGAGCCGGATATACGATCATTGACAATGGCGAGACACATGACGAGGCAAATAAGATAGAGGATGGTCAGTTTTCCGTATTCGTTCCACTGAGCGATGATGAGATATCCCAGATTGAGGATGTGGGTACTGAGGTTGAGCAGATGTTCTACGAGGATTACGATGTCATGGATGGCAAGACTCTCAGGGTATTTGCCAACAGGAAGAATATAGATCTTGTGGAGTGCGATGAGGGAAGACTGGCTGAAAATGATGATGAGATAGTTGTTGAAAAGAGATTCAGTCAGGTTAATGAAGTATCGGTTGGAGATACGATACAGATAGCCGGAAATGATTTCAAGGTGACAGGAATAGGAACATCCCCTGATTACAATGCGCTTTTCAAGGAGATGTAAGATACAGTTGTCGACAGCAAGGTGTTTGGAACAGTATTCGTTACAGAGGGTGCGTATGATAAACTTCATGCAACAGGCGAGAGTGTTAAGACAGAGACATATCTTTATGCGTTCAGACTTAAGGGTAAGACCACATGTGATGATGTGAAGGACGCTCTTGAGGACATTAAGGTTGACACAGACAGAATAGATGATGAGTATTTCCAGGAATACTGGGATAGAACTGGCGCAGCCATAAACGATTTCAAGGATGGCATAAAGGAACTTAAGTCAGGTGCAAATGAGCTTGCAGATGGACTTGGAGAACTCACTGATAACAACAGAAAGCTGAATAATGCGGCACAGGAGCTGTTTGATGCATATCTTGAACAAGCGTCATCATCTCTCTCAGCGTATGGTTTGGATGCAGAGCTTACAGAGGATAATTACACTGACGAGATAACTAGGATTGCCGACAGTCAGTGCGGAGTCGTGGCGATGAGCATTGAAAGTGCTCTGAGTGACATCGACAGCATCAAGGCATTCAAGGACGGTATAAAGGAATACACAGATGGAGCTATGGATGCAAAGGATGGCTCTGATGAGCTTGCAGATGGAATGGCAGAACTCAAGAAGGAGACTGATTCGTTCCTCGAGGATTATGACACAGACCTAGCAAACATCACATCATTTGTGACAAGTGACGACAACCCAAGAACAGGCGGAGCTGCTGATGACCAGCAGATCAATGTGCAGGCGGGATACTTCTTCGGTGTGCTGCTCATGCTCCTGTTCACATATGTCATATCGGTATTCGTCGTACATGGAATAGAGAAGGAGAGCAGCGTCATAGGTGCACTATATGCCCTGGGTGTCAAGAGGAGAGATCTCATGATGCACTACCTGACACTCCCTGTCATAGTCACCACAGTTGCAGGAATAATAGGTTTTTTGATAGGGGTAAGCAATATAGGAATACCTGTGCAGATGGCAGATGCATATGCGTATTATTCAATTCCTGCTATGGATGTGAAGATCCCGCCAATTCTTATAGTGTATGGTATCGTGATGCCTCCACTGGCAGCGATAGTTGTGAACTACTTTGTAATAAGAAAGAAACTTTCACAGACATCTCTTTCACTCATAAAAAATGAGGTTAAGCAGCCAAAGGGTAGCAATGTTAATCTCGGAGACATGGGATTTGTCGGAAGATTCAGAATCAGACAGATGCTTAGAGAGATGAGGACTGGATTGACCGTTGTGATGGGAATGTTCATAGCCCTCATATGCCTGATGTTAAGTCTTAACACTGCAACTTTTTGTTCAAAGATCAAGAAGGAAAACGTGGAGGATACCCACTATGAATATATGTATACATACAAGTATCCTACAGAAAATCCTCCAGAAGACGGTGAGGCTGCGTATGCTAAGACTCTGAAGAAAGAGGTGTATGGTTACAACTGGGATGTGACAGTCCTTGGACTTTCAAAGAATACGAAGTATTTCGATGTTGACCTTAAGGATGGCAAGAACAGAGTTGCCATATCATCATCATTTGCTGAGAAATATGGCTATGGTGTGGGTGACGAAATCGTGCTCCACGACGAGGAGAATGATATAGACTATGGTTTTACAGTGGACAGTGTGACACAGTATACTCCGGCGTTCTATGTTTTCATGACTATAGATGATGCAAGGGAGCTGTTCGGAGCTGGAAGTGATGAGTACAATGTAGTATTTGCAGACAAGGATCTGGGGGTTGAGCCTGCAAGACTTTACGCAACCACAACAAAGGCAGATATTGAGTCAGCTGCCGGAATATTTGCTGATCAGATGAGGAGCATGGTTGTTATGATAGTTGTTATCTCGACACTTATATTCGTAGTGGTAATGATGAAGGTCATGATAGACAGATCATCATTCTCTATCTCTCTTATAAAGGTGTTCGGATACAGGACAAAGGAAATCAGGAAGCTTTATCTGGATGGCAATTTCTTTATAATAGCAATCGGGGCGGCTATATGTCTGCCACTTGCAAAGCTCATAATGAATGCGGTATATCCTTCATTGGTGTCAAATGTAAATTGTGGCACCAAACTGGCATATGCCCCATGGCTTTGGGCTGTGCTTTATGGCGGAATACTTGTACTGTATTTCATAATCAACAGAGTTCTGGTTGGCAGGCTGAACAAGATCGTGCCGGCTGAGGTGCTGAAGAACAGAGAGTAAGGATAGTGGCAGTATGATATAAAAGTACCTTAAAATAATATATGATTGCGGAGGCGGTATAAATAATCGCCTCCGTTATTTTGTGTGCAAAATTAGTCTGAAAAGCAGATAGGTATTGTTATTGCAGTCGGGACTATACGGGATATATATGCGGTTTTTCTTGCACAATGTGCAGTTTATATTGTAAAATCATTTATAGTATGCAAAAAAGTAATAGGAAAAGAGAATTACAGATATGGAGAAATTACTTAAGATCATCACTGATGTCAATTCATCGGTGAACAATTTTATATGGGGAGTGCCATCCATGATATGTATCGTGGGTGTTGGACTGTGGCTCCTCATAAGAAATCGCGGCGTTCAGTTTACAAAGTTTGGATATGCTTTCAAACATACGTTTGGAAGGATATTCAACAAGAAGGAGACCTCAGAAGGTGCCATAAGTCCATTTCAGGCTGTATGTACAGCACTGGCGGGAACTGTTGGGACGGGAAATATAGCGGGAGTTGCCGGAGCCATCGCCATAGGCGGTCCGGGAGCAGTATTCTGGATGTGGATATCAGCACTTCTTGGAATGGGAACAAAGTTTGCAGAGGTTGTTCTGGCGGTGTTCTATAGAGAGAAAGATGCAAATGGTGACTGGGTTGGAGGCCCAATGTATTATATCAAGAACGGTCTCGGCAAGAAGGCGTACTTCCTTGCCGTGGCATATTCGATTTTAGGTATACTAACTGTGTTTGGAACCGGAAATGCAACCCAGGTCAACACCATAACAACGGCTATAGACTCAGCTCTTTTTAACTACAATCTAGCTGACAGGAGTAATGCATTTACAATAAACCTTGTGATAGGAATCATAATAGCCATTCTTGTTGCGCTTATACTGATAGGCGGAATAAAGCGAATAGGAAGAGTCGCTGAAAAACTCGTGCCATTTATGGCGGCAATGTATATTATCATGGCTATAATTCTTGTCTTAATAAATATCAAGAGTGTGCCTGACGTGTTTGCATCGATATTTGAGGGCGCATTCAATCCAAAGTCCGTCACAGGCGGAGTGGTTGGCAGTCTGTTCCTTAGCATGCGAAAGGGCGTGTCGAGAGGTATCTTCTCCAATGAGGCAGGTCTTGGTACAGGATCAATAGCCCATGCATGTTCAGATGTAAAGCACCCGGTGCAGCAGGGGCTCTGGGGAATATTTGAGGTGTTTATCGATACTATTGTTATATGTACACTCACAGCCCTTGTTATCCTGTGCAGTGGAACAGATATAGCGTATGGACAGGCAGCAGGTGCAGACCTGACAATAAATGGTTTTGTAGCCACATGTGGAAACTGGATATCTATATTTACGGCAGTTGCTCTTTGCTGTTTTGCTTTTTCAACAATTCTCGGATGGGGACTTTACGGTTCTAGGTGCGTAGGATTCCTGATCGGAAGCAGATTCATAAAGCCATTCATGGTAGTGTATGCATTTGTCGCGATCATAGGAGCAACAATGGATCTTGGACTCCTGTGGGATATAGCGGATACATTCAACGGCCTCATGATAATACCGAACCTTATCGCTGTGTTTATGCTTTCTGGTACTGTCGTTAAGCTCACCCGTGAATATTTTGATGATGGTCCGGGCAAGTTTGGAGTTGAGATTAGTAAATAGAACTGACGGTGAAACATGTCTGGTGATTCTTACTGGGCTGTGTAAAATGAAAGGAATTTTAATATGGAAGAAATATCAAGTGAAATTTCTAACAAATATGCTATACTTATTGACTCGGAGAATGTATCAGCAAAATATATTGAGAGTATATTTGATGAGCTTTCAAGACTTGGCTCCATAACAGTCAGGAAGATATATGGAGACTGGTCAAAGAATAATAACGGCTGGGACAAGGATTGCCTTTTGTCCTACTCTATACAGCCGGTGCAGCAGTTTTCTTATACAGCCGGCAAAAACTCAACAGATTCGGCAATGATAATAGATGCCATGGATCTGCTTTATACAAGCAATATAGATGGATTCTGTCTGGTGACAAGTGACAGTGATTTCACAAGACTGGCATCGAGACTCAGAGAGGCTGGCAAGCAGGTGATAGGAATGGGAGAGCGAAAAACGCCAAAGGCTTTTGTCAGTGCATGTACCAGCTTTAAGATACTCGACTCTTGTGAATGAAGACCTTAACAAGCCGGCATCAAAGCCTGTTTCTATGGAGACTGCGGTTTCGGATGAATCAAGTATAACAAGTATAAGAGACATAAAGAAGACTGTATACAACATCATTGATGAGAATGAGGATAAGGACAAAAAGACTCATATGGGTGAGATTGGTAGCCGCCTTGTGAACAAATATCCTGATTTTGACGTGAGAAATTATGGATATTCTAAGCTTTCAACATTTCTCAGCGAGGAGTTTGATGACCTTGACATAGACAAGGGAAGACAGAAATTTGTGTCCATCAAGAACCACATGGATCCGAAGAGTGAGGTAAAGGACAAGATAATCAGACTTCTCACGGAAAGCACGGATACTATGTACAATATGGGAAGACTGAATACGGAACTCAAGAATATTATTCCTGGGTTCAGCATAAAGAAATATGGATATAGCAAATTCTCCAGTTTCCTTAAAAGTTTCGGGTGCTTTGAGATAGTTGGAGACCGGGTAAAGGTTACAGAAAAACAGATATAGATCAACGATTTGGAATTACGGTGTTGAATTGTGTATTTTGAGAAAAAATGACAAAAAAAGTAAGCTTTTTTGTTGAAAATCAATAAGAATAGTGATAAATTGAAATTGTGGGTTTTTATGTACGGAGAACCTGCTATGGGGGAAGAAGTGTACGCACAAAATAAGGAGAGGCATTATTTATGATACTTATTGATACTCAAAAAGAGGAGTTTAGCAAGCTTAAGGATATTCGTGTCTTCGGAAAGATAAGCCATGAGAACAGATTTAACAAGAATTTTCTGGTGATAGGTCTTGGTGGACTTGGAAGCAGAGCTGTATGTGCGTTGAAAGGGATGCTGGTGAATGATATAACCCCGGAAGACAATATTAATTTTCTCATGATCGATTCAGATATTTCAGAGATGGAACGGACTATAGAGGATAGCAAAGAAGGGGTTGGTTTCAATGCTCTTGAGGTTATCAGTATATACAGACCTGATATAGAAAATGTACTTGAGAATGGGATCCAGAACAACAAGATACATAAGAATCTTGCTAACTGGATGAGTCCAGAATTTCCAGAGATAATAATAGGAAGAGATGGCGCAAAGGGAAACAGACAGATTGGCCGTCTGATGTTTTCCAATGCTTATACAGATATAAGGATGTTGTTGTTTGACAAACTGCAGGCAGTGTACGACAAGACAGAGGAGGGTACAGTTGATGTACTCATAGTGTCTGGCGTCTCCGGAGGAACCGGAAGTGGAATCCTGTCAGATGTGGCATACAATATAAGGGCTTACGGCAAGGCGAAGAAGTGGAATAACCTCAGGATAGGTGGTTGTCTATTGATGCCGGATGTGCTATTTGGATATAAAGCAGTATATGAGGATACAGAGCTCGTGTCCAGACTAAATGCAAATGGATGTGCTACCATGAAGGAAGTGGATTATTACATGAAGCTTTCTGAGAAGGATGACAATTACACATTTATTAGTAAGGATAACAAGATGGTTATCAGAGAGAATCTCTTTGATGCCTGTATGCTTGTATCGGGAAGAAAAGATTCCCAGGGATATATTCCTGAAGGGTTTGTACTGAAAGATGTGGCAAGTTTCATTTACAGACTTGCCAGCAACAAATATATCGGCAACAACGATGTCGACAATGACAGGAAGCTTCTTAGAGATGTTTTCTTTGAGAATGAAGGCTATGCCATAACCAACTGGAAGATGGAGCATACTGATGAAGATATCAAGAAGTCTAACTGCTACTATAAGGTTGTAAGCGAGGCTGATTACCATATTCCAATCAAGGAGATTGAGAATATGTGTGAGAATGATATATTTTCACAGGCGTACAAGGGATTATACCGTTCTCCTTTTAAGGAGGGCAACGCGGAGGCAGATATCAAGGGTGTCCTCACAGAACTCACAGAGTTCCTAGGAGAGGATGCTGGGGAGAATATCAAGCTGAATGTGGGCGGACTTATCCAGTACAGTCAGATCACCAAGCCAACATATAAGATGATCAAGAAGCATACAGATGGACTCAGAGAGGGATTTGCTACCAAAATGGAGAATTTCGAGAAAGAACTCCCAGTCATAATAAAGTCCATGAAGAATAAACTTTGGGGCGCGCTGGATGATGTTATCGTTAAATATATGAAGGAATTTGGTCCGTTTGGCGCAATAGATATTATAGGAGCTCCGAGTGCGGGAGTAACTGACTCCACCAAGGGTATGATGGCTGAGGTCAAAAAGCTTGAAAAAATGATGAAGGATTACACTCCGTCGGGAGAGTATACGAGAATCATCGATTCCATAAAGGAGATTGTGGCAAAGAGATTTTTTACATTCCCATCTGCCAAGAGGGAGACCGAGAATGGATACTATGAAGCATGTATCAAGGAGATGCTTGCCGCGGAGAGAACAAAGCTTATAGATGAACTTGACGCACAGGATTTGTTTGGCGATACTCTCAGATGGCTTCAACAGAGGGCGGAGAGACTTGACGAGATATATTCACAGTTCGGGGAGGATCTTAAGAATTCCATAGATGATCTGTCTATTGCGGGCAGTCAGACAGTTGTGAACATATTAAAGAAGGCCAAGAGACATGAATTTCTTCCTACGGACTATGTTACATCCAAGAGGATAGGAGAGATGAGTTCAGGCATTATCAAGCTCATGCTTGACAATGAGGCCAACATTGACAACGGAAGAGTCATACCGGTTAAAGATGAGATGGAGAAGATTTACAGAGAATTTTTCTCCGGTGTTGGAGCTTACGGACCTGAAAAGATGTTTACAGTTGCATTTTCGGATAATAAACTTACGGAACAAGATATCAATGTAATGTTTGGCTCACCGGTCAATGATCGCCGTACAGCTATCATGGAGGAGGCTGCAAAGGCATTTGTGGATGATATATCAGAGGAACAGCCACTCTGTGTACTTAAGGATGATTACAAGGAGAAGCTGCTTGCGAAGAAATATATTTCAGTTCCTAATGTTATGCCGTATTTCAGTAAGGCAGTGAAGGCGATACTCATGGGCAAGCCATACAATGAGAAGGAAGACTCGATAACATTGAATCCTGGCGAGATTGAGATATCCATAGATGATATATTTGTGGGTGTCCCTGTTTCCATGATGCAGTGTGCAATGGAGATGCAGATGGCATACAATGCGGTTTATGATTACAAGGGACTTCATATAGATGAGGTCAATAAGGATATGAAGAGTTTCCCAGACTTTGTGACTATATAATTATTTAAGTTTATTTATAGGGTATTAGCAAGAAAAAATTTTAATACAGAGCCATTTAATATCACACTGTATATTAAATGGCTCTGTTGCGTTTAATGGAACGGGTGTGGTACATTAGTTGTAATTGGTGATTAAAATAAAGCTGTAAAATATGTTGAAAAGGATTTTGTAAAGGGGGTTGTATGGGTCATAGTATGGATTATTTGTTGTATGTCATGGACACAAGGGCACTTGAGGACGATGCAGAATTTGAACGGTGGCTTGAAATGGTGTCTGAATACAGAAGAAGAAAAGTTCTGAGACTTAGAAGAAGAGAGGACAGAAATGCAAGTCTTGCCGCAGGATGTCTGCTTTCATATGCATTAAAGCAGTATGCGGGTATAGATGAGCGGAATATTGTATATATAAAGAATAAATCAGGGAAACCATTTATCATAGAAAATTATGATGAGCAGTATGATCTGGGGAGAAATGCTCCCGGTGTGGACAGAATGTGTGCGTCTGCGTACAGAAATGATAATACTGATATACAATTTTCCATAAGCCACACAGAAGGGTGCGTTGCTGTTGTGGTTGGAGGAAACGTATGCGGTATTGATGTGGAGCATATTAGACGCATACCGGACAGCATAGTAAACAGAATGTACTCAAAGGAGGATGCAGAACGGATAGCGGATATTGAGGATGAAAGTGAAAAAGCAGATATATATAGCACATGTGTGTGGACCAGAAGGGAAGCTTTTGGAAAGATGACTGGAACAGGGCTGCTCATGTCTGATCCGGATCAAAAGAAGGTCATGGATGATGGATATATGGCGGAACGTAATGCGGTGCTCACGAACTATGAAATAGGACAATATCCGTCAGGCAAATTGTTCATAATAAATTGCAAAGAGAGCGTAAAGGTGCAGTTCGTTGTGGCTGTATGTAGTGAAAAAGGCGCATCGATTGCGGATCTGCACGTCATTGATTCACATAAGCTTGAAATATAGGCTTCACCATTTGCGTGTGGTGTGGTATTATGTGTAATTAGGTGTATAAGCAAGAAAGTACTTAAGGAGAAGGAAATGAGTAAAAAAGCGACAAAGGCTCTTAATAATAAATATTATGTAGCGAGGTACAATGCTTCTAAGAATAATGATAGTCTTACAAGCAGGGAGAAAAGTGCAGAGGTTCTTAATATCGACAGAACAAGGCTTTCTAGGATAGAGCTTGGAACAGTAGTCCCGTATCCGGAGGAAGTGCTGTCCATGTCAAAGGCGTATGACATACCTGAGCTTTGCAACAGCTATTGTTCAAGCGACTGCCCTATAGGAAAAGAGACTGTGAAGCCTATAAATGCAGATAGTTTGGACAGACTTATACTCCAGTTCCTTGGTTCATCAAAGAAAATGGAGGATATATCAGAACAGCTCATAGAAATAACCGCTGATGGAATAGTTGATGAAACTGAGGTGGCAGCATTTGATGCGATTCTTGATGAACTTGAGAGGATGTCTGTAAATATACAGTCGCTTATGCTCTGGGCACAGAAGAACAGAGATGCCCTGAAAGAGAAGAACAATTAAAGCATATCCGCAAACAGGGATTTATAAAAAAAATAAATATGAGGAAAAGATAATGGATGACAAGTTAAGAGAAGAGATAAACAGAAGAAGGACATTTGCCATAATTTCACATCCTGATGCCGGTAAGACGACACTTACAGAGAAGTTCCTGCTTTTTGGAGGAGCCATCAATACAGCCGGTTCAGTAAAAGGAAAAGCAAACTCAAAATATGCAGTGTCCGACTGGATGGATATAGAGAAGGAGAGAGGTATTTCTGTTACTTCGTCTGTTTTACAGTTCAACTATGATGGTTACTGTATAAACATCCTTGATACTCCAGGACACCAGGATTTCTCGGAGGATACCTACCGAACCCTCATGGCTGCTGACTCAGCTGTCATGGTCATTGATGCGTCAAAGGGTGTTGAGGCTCAGACAATAAAGCTTTTTAAGGTTTGTGTCATGAGACATATTCCTATATTTACATTTATTAATAAGATGGATAGAGATGCAAGAGATACATTTGAACTTCTCGATGATATAGAGACAGTCCTCGGTATAAAGACATGCCCCGTAAACTGGCCTATAGGTTCCGGTAAAGAGTTTAAGGGCGTGTATGACAGAAAGACACAGGTTGTTTCAACATTTCAGGCTATATCCACAGGTGGAGCGAAAAAAGCGGCTGAGACTGATTACCACATTGATGATGATGAACTCAAGAGGCTGGTTGGACCATATCTGTATGAACAGTTCAAGGAGGAGATAGAGCTCATCGACGGAGCAACAGATGAGATGGATATAGAGAAAGTCAGGGCTGGAGAACTATCACCTGTATTCTTTGGTTCCGCACTCAATACATTTGGTATTGAGCAGTTCCTGAATTATTTCCTGCAGATGACAACGCCTCCGCTTGGGCGTAATTCATCTGAGGGGATTATAGATCCTGTGACAGAGCCTTTCTCGGCTTTTGTGTTCAAGATACAGGCGAATATGAACAAGGCGCACAGAGATAGAATCGCGTTCATGAGAATATGCTCCGGCAAATTTGAAGCTGGTATGGAAGTATACCATGCGGCCAGCAAGAGAAAGATCAAGCTTTCCCAGCCACAGCAGCTAATGGCACAGGATAGAAAGATAGTAGAGGAGGCTTATGCTGGGGATGTTATAGGCGTATTTGATCCGGATCTGTTCTCCATAGGTGATACACTCACAACAGGCGGTAAGAAGTTTGAGTATGAGGGCATTCCTACATTTGCCCCTGAGCATTTCTGCAGAGTTGTACAGCTCAATAGTATGAAGCGAAAGCAGTTTGTAAAGGGTGTTACGCAGATTGCCCAGGAGGGAGCTATCCAGATATTCCAGGAGTACACCGCGGGACTTTCCGAGATCATAGTGGGAGTTGTCGGCGTGCTGCAGTTTGATGTACTCAAGTATAGGCTGGAGAATGAGTATGGCTGTGAGATCAGACTTGAGCCTATCCCATATAACTTCATCAGATGGGTGAAGGATCCGACCGTAGATGTGACAAAGCTCAAGAGAGTTAGCGATGTCAAGAAGGTTAAGGACATGAAGGGCAATCCACTTCTCCTGTTTGCAAATGAATGGGTCATTGATCAGGTGCTTCAGCATAATGAAGGGCTTGAACTTGAGGAATTCCGCAAGAACTAGGGAAAAGTGAATATTTTCATTGATATTTAAACATATAGAAAAGACTGTGAGGCTGACGTGCCAGCCCACAGTCTTTTTCGCGATTTATATGAATAAACGCTCTGTAATGTGCAAATCCTAGTGTTAGACAGATAACACTTGGAGGGCTTTGATATGGCGGGTAACAGAGTGGTTATATGCGGTGTAAATACATCAAAATTACCATATCTTACAGAGGATGAAAAGAACAAGCTGTTTGACAGAATGGAGCAGGGAGATGAATCTGCGAGGGATGAGTTCATAGAAGGAAATCTTCGACTTGTTCTCAGCGTGATACAGAGATTTGGAAGTTCAAATGAGAATCC
>OHIC01000742.1_pt1 | contig 17114 bp, 10 predicted proteins | sample 1568171 | NCBI WGS metagenome assembly OHIC01 (sample SAMEA3879506, study PRJEB24766) | human gut metagenome | biome: human-associated habitat; feature: feces | place: USA | collected 1985/1987
TTCAGACCTGCCGCAACGCGGACAGCGTGCTGCTCGGCGCGGTCGGCGGCCCGAAGTGGGACGACCAGCCCGCCGCCAACCGTCCCGAGCGTGGCCTTCTCAAGCTGCGCGAGGGCATGGGCCTCTACACGAACGTGCGCCCTGCGAAGATGTTCTCCGAGCTCTCCGCCGCCTGCCCGCTGCGCGCTGACATCGCGGAAGGCGGCATCGACTTCGTCGTCGTGCGCGAGCTCATCGGCGGCGTGTACTTCGGCGAGCACCGCACGGAAGAGGCGAACGGCGAGCAGAAGGCCACCGACATCATGGCCTACTCCGAGCACGAGATCAAGCGTGTCGCGCGCGTCGCGTTCGAGACCGCGCGCAAGCGCCGCAAGCGCGTCACCTCCATCGACAAGGCCAACGTGCTCGACACCTCGCGTCTCTGGCGCAAGACGGTCACAGAGGTCGCGAAGGACTACCCCGATGTCGAGCTTCGCCACATGTATGTCGACAATGCGGCGATGCAGCTCGTGCGTGACCCGAGCCAGTTCGACGTCATCGTGACCGAAAATCTCTTTGGCGACATCCTCTCCGACGAGGCGAGCCAGATCACGGGCTCGATCGGCATGATCCCGTCCTCCAGCATGGGCGACGGCACGAACGGACTCTACGAGCCCATCCACGGCTCCGCCCCGGACATTGCGGGACAGGACAAGGCGAACCCTATCGGCACGATCCTGGCCGCCGCAATGATGCTGCGCTACAGCTTCGACATGGCCGCCGAGGCCGACGCCATCGAGCGCGCGGTGGATAAAACGCTGCGCTCGGGCTTCCGCTGCGGCGACATCATGCAGGAAAACTGCCAACTCGTCGGCTGCAAGGCCATGGGTGCGGAGATCCGCAGCCGTATCTGAAACGATCTCTTCCAAACTTCTTTATGAACCTCTCCTTTGATCCTCTGCATCGCGCGGCGATGCGAAAAAGGTTCCCAAGCCAATGGCTTGGGAACCTTTTTTCTTCCGCTGTCAAATTTTGCCGATCAGCACAACGATCCCGCCGACCGCGGCCGCGACAAGAAGGTACCCTCATCGTTCAGGAGCAGGTCTACGCCTTCTTCCACGCCGACCAACTGGATCAGGTGATGGTAGTCCTTCACTCCGCTGCTCACGGCTTCTTGCAGAGCCGACAACTCATTTTTCAGGGTGACTACTTCCGGTTTCTTATGAGGACTGACCTTGAGCACAGTGATTTCCTTCTCTTTGCACATAAACCATACCTCCGCTTTCAAAATTGGGATGGCATCGTACACGAGATTTTCTTGAATTGCAAGCCTTTTTTTGCTCAAAATTCTTGCAGAAGCGGTGCCTTGGTTATTGACTATTTCCCCTTAAAATGCCTTTGCCAGTCGTTGAAAATTTCACCCCTATCACTCTTTCCACAGGTTTTCGCGGCAAATACCGTGGGCACCCCTTAGAATTGCAAATGAACACTCTTTTCCAATCACCAATATCACAGTTACTTTAAGCCTCAATGTGTATAAAAAATAAGATGACCATTCGCCCTTTTGTTTTAGGGTTTGTTTTGCTCATCTCTAAGAAAATCCGGGTTGAGATTATGCGGAGAGGGGGACTTATCATGAACGATATTCTAAAGCGGTTTTGTTGGTTGGACGACAAAATGACCGCCGGTATCGTCCGGCGGTCATTTTATCGTCTTGGCGTTATCTTGGCCTTCTGCGATCGTGCTCGGCGTAGTAGGCGCGCTTGCTCCCGAGCATCTTCTCGTCCGCCTCGCGGACCAGCTCTCTTAGCCCGTTTGCCGCCTCGCAGACGGCGATGCCGTAGGAGATGCTGTAGCCCTGCGCGGCAAGCGCCGATGATACCGCCTGCATACGCGCTTCACATACGGCTGCATCTGCCTTTGAAAAGACGACGAACTCGTCGCCGCCGACGCGGTAGAGATCGTCCCTCGGAAACTGCTCCCGCAGACGCTCTGCGACCGCGTGCAGCAGCTGATCGCCCGCCTCGTGACCGCGCTCGTTGTTGATCTCGTGCAGGCCGTTCGCGTCGATATAAATGCAGGCGGCCGGAGCGATGACGCGCTGGTCGCTCTTGCGCAGACACTTCTCATAGGCGACACGGTTCATCAGGCCCGTGCCCTGGTCCGTAATGCTCATACGGTAAACGCCGCGTCGCGCCGAGGCGAGATACCAGACCATAAAGCCAAGATAGCTCAGCAGCAGCGCGGTGACGATGATCGCCATCATCGAAAGCGTCTGCACCACGTCGCGCGTGCCCGCCAGCGCCTCAGCCTCGCTCACGCCGAGCACAACGCTCCAGTTGTTGATGCCGACCGGCTCGTAGTGCAGGTAGACCGTCAGCCCCGTGGAGCGGGATACGGTGCACATATCGCCGCCGATGCCGTTGGGGATTTTTTTCATCGCCTCCTCGTAGGTGTAGCCCTTGAGCATTTTGCGGCCACGCAGCTCCGAGATGTTGCCGAGCGAGTCATGCCAGGTATCCAGCAGGATGTCGCCGTTGTTGCCGTCCACAAGAAGGAGGAAGGCATTGCCGTTGTAGAGGTCGATCTGATAGTTTCGGGAAAGCTCCTGCAGGAGGACGACGCCGTAGAGGATGGCGACGGTCTCGCCGTCGCGCTTCACCGGCACGACGTTGCGCACCACCAGCTTTTCCGGCGCAAAGTAGCTTGTCACGCGGTCTGAGATGTACGCGCCCCGCGCCGCCTCTGTTTCAAAATCGAATGTGTCGGAAACGTCGTAGCGGGTGCCGTCGGTCAGCAGCAACGTGCCGTCGGGCCGCAGCAGCGCGACGGTGGAGACAAAGGTCTCACTGAGGCTGAAGGATTTCATGATGCGCAGCACCGCGTCATTGTCACGCTCGTCATGCCCCGCGATCAGCTCCGCCATGGCGGAGAGGATGGTCTGGTCCGCGTTCGCCGCGTCGACAAGATCCTTTGCGATCTGGCGCGTCGCGGTAGCCAATTCGTCAAAGGAGCGCTGTGTGATCTCACGATTCGCCCGCCGGACGAGGAAAAAGACCGAACAAAAGAGCAGCACGCCGGTCAGGAGCGTGACCGCCACCATCATGCCTACTCGTTTTTTGTTGACCATGTTCATTTCTCCTTTATCCTTCCTCCCTGTCGCGCGCCGCCAGGCTGCGCAGGAAGGATTCCGCTTCGCGCCCGGGCAGGACGCGCGAGAAATAAAAGCCCTGAATGAAGTCGCAGCCCGCCGCAAGCACGGCGTCGCACGTTGCCTTGTCCTCCACGCCCTCGCACAGCACGCGGATGCCCATGTCGTGCGAAAGACGGATCATGCCCTCCAGCAGCGCGCGGGCACGCGGCAAGGCGGACTCGATCACGATGCTGCGGTCGATCTTCACGCCGTCGATTGGGTAGGTGCTCAGGTCGGAGAGCGAGGAATAGCCCGCGCCGATATCGTCCAGCACGATGCGAAGCCCCATCGCGTGCAGCCCCTCGATCGTCCGCAGCGCCGTCTCGCGGTCGTGCGCGTAGGAGTCCTCCGTCAGCTCCACCACAAGGCGGTCGCGCGTAAAGTCGTACTGCTCGACGATCTCGTGCACGCGCGCGAGGATCTTTTCGTCTGCGATGGACTGGCGCGTGAAGTTGCACGAGAGCCACAGCGTCCCGCGCCCCTCCCGCTTCCACGTCTGGAGCTGCACGCGCAGCGGAGCATATAGAGATCCAGCTCGGTGATCGTGCCGGCGCGGATCATCAGGTCGATGTATTTTGAGGGCTTGAGCAGTCCCTCCTCCGGGTTTTGCCAGCGCGAGACGGCCTCCGCGCCGACGACCGTGCCGGCGCGATCGACGACGAACTGGAGGTACGGCTCAAATTCGCCCTTTTCCACCGCCTTGCTCATGCTGCCGCGCAGACGCTCGAGCTGCTCGCTCTCGTCGATCATGCCGCGCGTGCTGAACGCGCAGGGCGTTTCCGTGCGGAACGCGTGGGCACAGCCCTGGCGCGCGTTGTAGAGCGCAGCCTCGGCGCTGCAGTCGGGGTTTTCCGACAGCGAGCAGATGCCCGCGCGGAACGCGCCGGCATATTCGGCGCGGAAGCCCGCAAGGTAGCCGTCCAGCTCGCGGATAAGCCCCTCGGCGCGCTGCTGTGCCGCCTCGCGGCTGCCGCACTGACACACGAGCGCGAACATCCCGCGCCCCACGCAGGCGAGGTATTCCTCGCGTCCGCAGTCAAGGCGCAGATACTCCGCCGCGCGGGAGAAGATCTCCTCGCGCTCCGCCTCGCCAAAGCGCCGTTCGAGCGAGGGCATATCGCAGCCGATGCAGAAGACATAGACGATGCTTCTGAGCGGGGCTGGGATGAGCGTTTCCATGCAGTTCAGATAATACCCGTCGTTGCCGATGCCGTAGCGCGGGTCGATGAGGGCGTTGGCCTTTTGCTCGGCACGCTTTTTTCGCGCAAAGACTATCAGCGCGACCGCCGCGGCAAGCATCGCCGCGATCAATGCGGCGAGCGTAATGAGCCACCTGGTACGGTAGGCTTCCGCGCCGCTGCTATTCATATAGTCTGCCAGGACGCCGATGCTCTCCGCGCCGGAGAGGTCCTCCAGCGCTTGTGCAAGCGCGCCGGCCAGTTCCGGCGTGAGTGCGTTGGTAAAGCCAACATATATCGCGCGCTCTGCGCCGTCATGTTCTATCGTGCAGAGCAGCACTTGACGGCGCATCGCGCCGCTGTCGACCGTGCCGGAGGGATAGGCGGAAATAATGTCCGCCTGCCGGTTTGCGGTCTGCTGAGCCTGCGTTGTGTTCTTGCTGTACGGAAGATAGACAAGATCGTACCCTGTCTGCTCACTCAGGCGCTCGTACAGCTCCGGCAGCAATCCGACATAGCATTCTCTGCCGCGGTCATAGGACTCGATGGGATAGAGATCGGCGTTTCCCGAAATCAGAAGCGTCTCCCTCGCGCTTGCATCCTGCATACAGCACAGCAGCGCTCCGATCATCAGCACGGCGCAGAGCGTGATTTCCAAGAGCTTTTTTCGGCGCACAGGCGACACCCCCCTTTATTTCAAATCGATCTTGCGGCGCTCGATGCGCCCCCAGCTGAGTTTTTTCTTCCTATAGCCGATAAAGGCCGTGCAGCGTACCCATGCGAGAATAAAGCGCAGGAACACCAGCTCAAAGAGACACAGACAGACGGCCTTGAGGCCGTCGCCGAACGAGAGCGTGAGGTCCGCCGTGTAGATGCGCGAGAAAAAGGCGGTGAGCGTCAGGACCCCGCCGAAGACGGCGTAGATAAGGAAGAAGAGCAGCATGAACGGCACGTTGATGAGGTCGCACCACCATGCGAGCACCATCGTGAACACGCCGAAGACCTCGATAAACGGCGAGAGCAGCTCATAGATGAGGAAATAGAGATAGGATACAAAGCTCACCGCGCCGAACCTGTGATTGGAAAACATGACGCGATGCTTGTACATACTCTGGAACAGGCCCAGATGCCAGCGCTTGCGCTGCTTGCACAGATCGCGCAGCCGCTCGGGCACCTGCGTCCAGCAGATGGCGTCGGTGGCGTAGCGGATGGCATAGTCGATGCCGTTGATTGTGCAGTATTCGTGCAGCTTGACCACCAGCTCCATATCCTCGCCCATGGTCTTGTTGTCGTAGCCGCCCACGGCGATGACCGTGTCCTTTTTGAACAGTCCGAACGCGCCGGAAATGATGAGCGAGCCGTTGAAGCGGTCAAAGAGAATGCGCGAGGCGAGGAAGGAGCGGTCATATTCCAGCACCTGCATGAAGGCGAGGATGCTGCGCGGCAGGCGGTAGCGTTTGACGCGCCCGTTTTCCAGCTCAACATCGTTGGAGATGCGGACGATGCCGCCAACCGCCACCACATTGCCGTTTTCCAATATCGGCTGGGCGATGCGGCGCAGAGAGTCGTACTGCAGAACGGAGTCCGCGTCCATGCAGATAAAGTACGGGAAATTTGCGGCGTTGATGCCCATGTTCAGCGCGTCTGCCTTGCCGCCGTTCTTTTTTCGGATGAGTGTCACCGGTACCTTCTGTGCGCGTGTCTCATAGACGTATTCCTCGCGCTGACAGTTGATCTGCCGGCGAATGGGCCGGTGAACAAGGTGCATATCAAATGTCTCGGCCAACACCTCCGAGGTGCGGTCCTTCGATCCGTCGTCCACCACAATGATCTCATAGGCGCGGTAGTCGAGCGTCAGCAGCGAGCGCACGGTGTCTGCCACGGTGACCTCCTCATTGTAGGCGGGAACGATGATACTGATGGGCAGGTAGTAATCCGAGGGCAGAATGCTTTTGAACATTTCCTGCCGGCGGTGCTTGTACAGCTCAAGTGAGCCGACGACGACCGACAGAAACAGAAAGGTCGAGTAGCCGATCAGATAAGCGACAAAGAAATAGCCCACCCACTCAAGAAACAGCTTTATACCGTCGTACATACTGCGTCCTCCTTTCGCTCCTCCAGCTCCCGCACATCAAAGCGATAGCGCAGGATCTCGGAGGCGTAGCGGTCGTGCCCCTCGATCACGTCGATCAGATCGCGGTAGCCGAAGCCGAGCTGCTCCAGACTTTTTGACGCGTTGAAGCGGATATACCAGTTGGGATGATAGAGGTTCCTCTCCAGCACCGCCGCAGTCTCCGCCCCGGGATAGCTCGCCAGCACCGACGAGGCGATGGCTGCATACTCCCAGCGCGCGTTTTTCGAGGGCGTCGCATAGCGCAGCAGATCGGCGTAGGCGGGCGGATAGGGATAGCGGCCAAGATAGCGCAGACAGGCAAAGCGCACCTCGTCGTCCTGCGCGGGATCGTTGAGGAGCGCGTGTATTTTCTCGCAGTATGCGCCGGAGGAAAAGCGGAAATAGTTGAGCAGCGTCACCTGCATCCACGGCTGAAACGCATCAAACGCCTCCCAAAGCGCGTCGGCAAGCTCCCATGTGTCGCCCGTGTAGTTCAGCAAGCCGTCGGAGAGGAGCTTGCTGTGATAATAGAGGCTGCTTGCGTCGATGATCCGCAGCGCACGCACAAGGACGGCGGGATCGCCCGCCGTGTAGAGCGCCTGCATGGCATTCTCGCGGCAGTAGATGCTCGATTCATGCAACAGGTCGAGCAGCATCGTTTTCAGCGCCTCGTTCTCCTGCCCGGCGAGAAGCCGGTATTTCCGGATGATATACGGAAAATACGCCGCCTCGATCTCATCGCGGCGGCAGTAATCCTCTGCCAGCGCGATCATCACACCGTTAAGCGCCGTCAGATAGGAGCGGGTCAGCTCTGGCCGCCTCACGCACAGGCACTCCAGCGCGGCGTCAAAGGCCGCCATGCCGTTCACGCGGCGCAGTCTGCGCTCCATGAAGCGCAGATGCCTCTCGCTGACCGTTCCGGTCTCCGCGAGACGGTCAAGCTCCTGCGAGACCGTCAGCTCAAGGTGGATGCCGTCGCGGGAGGACCGATGCTCCCTGCGCTGCGAAAGGAGCGCCGTTACAATGTTAAAGAGGATCATGCCGGCGCAGATGCCGAGATAGACGTAGATCAGAATTTGAACAAACACCGGCGTTCTTCCTTTCTCGTGTATTTTACTGCCAGAGCTTTTGCAGAATGTAGTACGAGGGTTTGAGCCGCTCGTGATAGCTGACCGTATTGCCCCAGCCCTTGAGCGCCGCGGGATAGAGCGGCGTGCGCTCCTGCGCCGCGCCGTCGGTAAGACCAAGGTACATCGTGTCGATGGTGATGTAGTCCACACCGTAGTTTTCATAGTAATCGTCGTGGATGGTCATGCGCGAGGGGTCTGAAAAGTTCAGAAGCTGCCAGGGGAGCTTCAGCTCCACATAGTCGCCCGCGAAGATGAAGTCCGCGAGGGAATCGTAGTCCGGCGCGGCGGGGTTCGCGTTGCCGTAGGCAAGATCGCCCGTCTCGTAGGTCTCAGAGCTTGCCTGCCAGTTGCCCGTGAGCAGCGGCGTCGCCGTCTGGAGCATCAATTCGATGGGCTTGAACAGCGGCGTGTCCGCGTCGGGCGGGTCGAGGTAGGCGTCCGCGTCGTGCGTTTCGTGGTAGAACATGGCGCGCAGCACCTCGTAGCGCTCCTGCACCAGGAGGCGGCTGTTGTCCCTGCCGTCGATGGCGAGGACGAAGTCCACCGGGTCCTCAAAGCGCAGGCCGAAGTTTTCGCAGTAGGTGCTGCCCGTCTTGGGCGTGGTGTCGATGGGGATGTAGAGCGTTTTCTGTCCGTTCGCAAAGCCCTTTTCATAGGCGAGCAGATAGATGAACTTCTCGTCGTATTTCATCGAAAGGGCGCGCGTGCCGGTATCGAAGAGTTTATCCTCCTCCATCCACTCCGAGAGGTCGCCGTCCACATAGCAGACGCTTTCCTCCTCGCCGGGGTCGAAGGAGAGCAGACCGAAATACTGCTCGTTGGTCTGATAGTCGCTCCAGTACGGCGTGCGCTGGAGATTCACCGCGTGCATGGTGTTCCAGGTGCGCTTGAACCACTCGTCCTGCCAGGTAAAGACGCAGCCGCCCGCGCAGTTTGCCGCGGTGATGTCGCGCCAGCAGTCCACGAGCGCCTGCCCCTGCTCCTGCTCGGACATATGGCCCTGATTGCGTCCGGTGTTCCGGTCGATCTGCGCCATGCCGCGCCCAGTGGAAACGCCGAACTCGGAGATGACGACGGGCATCGTGTGATGCCGCCGCAGGGCGCGCAGATAGGCAAGGTAGGTGTTCGCCGCGCCGGTCTCATCGTAGAAGTCCGATCGGCGCAGCACGGAACCGATGGGCGTGCCGGGACCGGTCTCCGCACGGGAGATGACGGCCTTGCCGTCCCAGATGGGCGTGCGGTCCATCGCCGCGGGGTTGAGGATATAGTTGAGATAGTCGGGATAGTAGGGATACACATGGTAGGAGGCAAACTGACCGGCGAGGAAGGCATCCTCAGTGCGGATGTGCTCCACGTCCACCTGCGCGCACTTCATAAAAAAGGTCGTGATATCCTCCGGGTAGAGGAAGGGGTCGGTGGTCGGCCAGTTGGAAAACGCCACAAGGCGCTGGGTCTTGTAGCGGCGGCTTTCATATGAGACGATCCGGTCGCCCACCTGCGCGAGCATGGATTCAAAGGCGGAGGCGTCCTCCGTCGCGGAGAGGTACGTTCCCTGATAGGGCGGCAGATCGGGGTATTTGTGGTTGGTGTAGGTGACGGTCACATCCTCCCACTCCACACCGAGAATATAGCCGATGACCCAGCGGGAAACATCCTTATTGTAAAAGCCCGATCCCGTGCCCCGCCCGAGCGAGATCTTCTTGTTGCCGTGCAGAACGTCGACCAGTGTGCGCCCGTCCCTGACGAAGGTCTCAAGAAAGTCCTTGTCATAGGCGTCGCGGTGGGAGTTTTGGATATAGTCGTTCACCCATACGCCGTGGATGAGCCAGAGCGGTTCCTCGTTCGCCTCCTCGCGCGCGGTGTTGTACTCGTAGAAGGCGTTGTAGAAGTCGTCGTGGAGCGTAATGTAGACGCGCACGGTGTTCGCGCCCATCTCCTGCATCTGGGCAAACCAGCGCAGATAGGTCTCCTTGCTGACGGCGTAGTCCGTCGCCCACTCGCCCGGGACGCCCACGCCGAGGTTCACGCCCTTGACGGTGAACTCCTCCGGTCCCGCGCCGCGGTCCATATAAAGGTGCTGCGCGTCGGTGGACATGAAAGCGCTGACCGGCGCGTCCGGCTGAAGGTCGATGTACCAGCCGAGGTAGTAGCGCGCGGTGTCGTAGGCGAGATAGCCTAAGATCAGGGCGGTGAGCACGATGAGAAATCTTTTCAAGCCGCCGCCCTCCTTTCTCGATGGTGTGGTGGCTCAGTGGTTGAATTTCTTGTTTTTGGATTCGTGGCTGTACTGGCGAAGAATGTCGATATTCTCGTCCATCCACGCGCCGCGCTCGATGCAAAAGCGCTTCATCTGCGCGACGGCAGCCGCGTGTGAGTGCGGGTTGCGCCACGCGGGGGAGAGCATATCCTTTTCGAGCGTGTAGCCCCAGACGGAGAAGTTGCGCTCGACGGCATCGCCGAGCCACGCGGTAACGTCGTCCATGTAGGCGCAGAGATACTCGTCGCTGAGGATGCCCTGACGCAGTTCGCGGTAGCGGTCGATGACGGCGTTTATGAACTTCTCGTCTTTGCTGAGCATATAGTACCAGACATTGTATTGCAGCTCAAAATGCTGCGGCTCTGCGACCGGATGACTGTAGTTGTCACAGGCGGAGTTGAAGTCCCAGATGCACATTTTGTATTTGCCGCGCACATCCCTGTAGATATAGGTGGAAAGCCAGCCCGCATCATAGTTGCAGGTAAACTCGTTGAGGATAAAGTAGTCCACGAAAGAGTTCATGTCCGCATGCTCCCACCATGCATAGGGCTCGGTATCATAGTCATAGGAGTAGAGTGACTTTTCAAAGTCGGAGAAATCCTGTGCGATCCACGCCGCGCGCTCCGGCGTAAGCCATTTTGTTCCCGGATAGACGATGTCTATATCCTGCAGATTTCGCAGGGCGTATTGGGAGAAGGTCTCGATGTTTTTGACCTCGTTGCCGCTGCCGCGGTCAAGGCGCAGAGCATAGCTCGTCTGCACCGTGTCCTTCGACGGCTCCGTGAGCTTCAAGCGGGCATCCGCGCCGGAGCTGACAGTCTCCGTCATAACATAAAGCCCCTGATACACTCCGTTGAGCAGTACCTCGCAGAAGCGCACATTCGGCGCGTAGTCCATGATCTCGCCCGCAAGATTGTACCACATATAATTGCGGATGAGCGTCTTATCGAGGTACGGCCCGTGCAGCGCCCACTCGTCGAACGCGTCCATGCCCAGCATGGCGACATCGCGCGAGGCCGCACCGTCGTCCGTCAGCGTCTTGACAAGATAGCTGTGCTTATCAAAATAGCGCGAGGAGTTGCCTCGCACTCGAATGTCAATGACGCTCTGAAGCGTCGGCGTGTCGGCGGGGTGATTGTTGCCCTCGGCATGATCCACCACCGAGACGGACGCGCGCAGCAGCGTACTGCCGTCTGCGGTCGTGGTGAAAGCATCGTCCTCACGGCCGCTGCCGCCGCTCTGGATGGGAACGCCGGGGATCTCCGCGCCGCCAGTGTCGATGAGAACGAGCGGCAGATGCGTGCAGAGCGTCTCGCCGTCATGCTCGGCGCAGGGCGTGTAGGCGGGGCGCTCAAGATGCTGATGATAGCGTGGGTGCTCATCGGTCAGCACGGCTGACAGGTTTGTTGCGGATAGGAGGAGCAGCAGCGCACAGGCCGCAAGAGCCATTCGCTTGTATTTCATGTTCGTCTCCGCTCCCCTCTTTCCGGTTTCTCAGTTCGACACCTCGTCGTTCTGCATGACAAGATTGACATAGTCGATGCTTCCCAGCGAATAGATGCTGCCGGGAATGTCCGGCGTTGTCTGCTCCACGCGGCGCAGGAGCTTTTGCGTGATCTCGTAGATCAGTTCGACCGTATCCTCCGTCGTGTTTTCCACACGCAGCGTCGCTTTGGCGCGAAAGAGCTTGTAGACCTGCGCCTTGATCGGCTCCTGCTTGCTGCGGTGGGCACGGATGATGAGCAGCATCCGGTTATCGCTCTTGATGCAGCCGAGCAGCAGGATCACCGCGAAGGTCACGGCGCTGCCGATGCAGGCCACGGCATAATCGCCCACGCCGCAGCAGATGCCGACAATGATGGACCAAAAAATATAAACCGTATCGCGCGAGTCCTTGATGGCGGTGCGGAAGCGGACGATGGACAGCGCGCCCACCATACCGAGAGACAGCGCAATGTTGTTGCCGATGACGGTCATGACCGTCCCCGTCAGCACCGCGAGAATGACGAGCGAGGCGTTGAACTTGCGGCTGTAGATCGTCCCGCGGTGGGAGATGGCGTAGGACAGGAAGATAAAAAAGCCCAGCACGGCGGCAAGGACGATATTGAGCAGAATATCCTCCCACGACATATCGCGGGGTGTGGTAAAAAGGTTCAGGATCTGTTGTCTCATGGTATTTTCCTCCTATAGCCTCGTCTGACATCCGTTTTGGCGGGCAAGCACATATTTGCTGACAGAAAGCTCACTGCGATCCACGCTGTTGATCAGCTCGCGAAGATAATCGAGCAGAAAGCCGTTGTACTTGACCTCAAGCACCACGCAGTACGGATCGAGCACGGGGTTCATGTTCAGCCGCGGCGAAAAGAGGTCGAAGCAGCTCTCGACGGAAACAATGCGGCTGTCAAAGGTAATGCGTATTTTGTTCTCCTTGGCGATAAATGCCTTGCGGTTGTATTCTACGATCGTTTTGGGGCGATAGCACCGGCTGTGCATCAGCGCGTAGCACTCCGCGGCAAAAGACTCCGGATACCGCAGCAGCGGCGCGTAGTCGCCGCGCGTGAGCGCTTGGGCATCCTCCCGTGTCACGCGCAGAGAGCGCTTGAGCTGACTTGCGCCCTGCTTCTGCTTCATCTCCAGCATGGCGAAGTCTGCCGCCGGATCATAGCAGCGCAGGCGCAGCTTGCGCCGCAGCTCTACGCCCGCAGCCTTTTCGTGGAAGTCCCTGTCGTCGAGCGTATCGAAGTAAAGCGAGCGGACAGGGTAGCCGCTTATGCCGTTGTGCGGGTCCTCGTGCATGACCTGCGCGAGCCGATGGCAGGCTTGCAGCGCCTCCGGCAGCGAGATCAGATATTTCTTTTCCTCGCGGAACACGCGGTTCACCGATGCTCCCTCCTTTCGCAGAGAAAAAAACTGACCGCAGTCCTGCTAAGGCAATACCGCAGCTTTCACTGCGCGGTGTTTCCTTAAAAGAGTGCGGTCGGTCGATCATAGGGGCTCTCCCGCTCAGACATATGGCCCTGCAGCATAGTCTTTCGACGATTTTCTATCTTAAACGATTATACAGGGCTGCGCCGCATAAGTAAAGTCCTTTCTGGCATTTCCGGCATTTGGCGTGTGCCGTCGCTTGTGCGGCGGAAGTCCTCTCGTGCGCGGGAACCGGATGGGATCACCTCACGAAATAATTATAACACCGCCATGAGCAAAACGCAAGAAACGCAGTAATTGCAATGGTTCCCAGCCATGGCTGAAGCCGAAAATCACTCAAATGGTATAGAAAGCGGAGCCCCTTTTTGGTAAAATGGATTTGCGAAACACCCCAACCGGAAAGGGGCTGGCCGCTATCTACCGACAGGAAATCATTCAGGATGTGACATTGTTTACATCCCAAAGCGCCGCTGCGTTTTACGACAGGCTTTTCAGCAGTCTGGACTTCACGCTGCCCGGAGCGGCAACCGGGCGGCGCGGCTTCCCGAAGGAAGCCATGGTCTGTGCGTTTATCGTTATGAAATGCGAGGGCGTCTCACAAATCACAGATTTGGCGGATTATCTGGACAACAACCGCCTCATTGCCCATTATAGTAGAGTGGGTGATTTATATATTTGGAACTATGTCTCCTGCGGGTTCTGCTGTGTCTGTTGTGCTGCCTTCACCATGATCTCTGTGATCAGGGCTTCCAGCCTTCTGTACAGCCATTTCATCAGCAATGCCAGCAGTGCCGCTGTCAGCATCAGAAAAATGTATGTTTACTCTCATTGAAGCAGCCGCGCACTGATCTCCTGCCCTCCATTTCCGACCGTAAGAGGGCTTCTCACCTATAGTGTCGTTCCATACCTCCCCAATTTGCCGAATCACTATCTCCTGTTGACTGCAAAACCACATCATTCTAAATTTGGAACATTTGGAACGCCGTGTTCTTTTTATACTGATCCCTCATTCTGTAATACGTTCCCGCACCGATATTCATCTGTCTGCAAGCTGCGGAAATACTCAGCTCATTTGCTTCTATCTTTGCCTGCAATTCTGTGTGACGCTCCCTGTGCGGGGCACTCTTGACCTTACGCCAATAACGGTAGTAGGTTGTCTTCCCAATGCTCATCTTCCGGCAGACCTCCGCTACCCTGATATTGTAAGTGTGCTTAAAATGAGCGATTTATATGGCGTCAGTCTCGACTACCTCTTGAAAGGAGATTCCCCTATGAAAAACTATCTGGATTATATCGAAGAAAGCACAAATGTAGTAAAAAGCAAGGTCAAGTTATCAAAGCTGATATTGATTTTATCCTATCTGGTGATATGGGCATTCAATATCATGGTGTCGTGGTTTTTTTCTGCGGAAAGTATTTCAGAAGCACAGGCAGGCGCATTCCAATGGCTCGTGCTTCCGGTAGCAACGATTGTAATATCTCTTCCTTTTTTTATAATTCAATTATCAGGTTCACGGTCTTTCCCTCTCACAAGCTGTGCTTTCTCCGCTCTTTTCCTGTCACGATGTAGTATTGCTTCTTGTTTTCATACATTTCCGCATCTGCGGCTTTCAGAAGCGACTCAAAATCCGTGTCCTTTGTGCCGCTTATCGCCGTACCGAGGGACGCGGTAGCACCCAGTTGGCTTTTTGCCGTTTCCAGTAGTTTCTGAAACGCCGGATGTGTGATGTTTGGCAGAACCGCAATGAACTCATCTCCGCCAAACCGATACACATGACGCTTTCCGAACACAGATTTCAGCGTCTGTGCGGTCTGCACAATGAATTTATCACCGGCGTCATGTCCCTTTTGGTCATTTATTTCCTTTAGGCCATTTAGGTCGCACAAGACAACCGCCAGGGGAAAGTACTTCTCCAGCTTTTCTGTGTACGCCCAATCCAGTGCTTTTCTGTTTTTACAATCTGTGAGCTGGTCATATAATGCACTGTGCTCCAGTGCATCTGCATTATCGCGCAGTCTTATCATAAACTCGATCATAAACTCGATCATATCTATCTCATTCGAGATCTCATGCAGTTTCTCTTCGGGAGGATTGTCCACACCGTAGAATCCGACCATCTTGCCGTTGATTTTGATTGGCGCTGTCACAAGGGTATTGACACCCTGAGGTTTCAGCCGTTCATAGATGGCTTCGCTTGTTTTTTTGCATTCTTCAATGTCATGGATGATGACATTGTTGGATTCTTGATATTGTGCAAACCATGTTTCAATGATGCCTTCATACGGCACATCCTGCAAGTTATCTTTTTCTTTGGGTACGCCCGCTTTGCACCACTCGTAGGTGTTGTCAAACGTTCCGCGGTCATTCTGTTCAAAGATGTACGCTCGATCGGCGGTCACACGCTGTCCGATATACTCCACCAGTTGATTCAGTACTTTGTCCGGATTTTCTTCTGAAGCGGCATACCGAACCATGTCCGTGAGGAATCTCTCGTAATTCAGGATTCGTTCCTGCGATTCGCGCTTGCTGACTTCCAACGTTTTCATTTCCTTATGGTACAGGATTCTCTGGAGCTTGCTTCGCATCATCGTGGCAGTCAGAAACATACTCAGCACCCCGTACAGAATAACATCCACTATGTTTTTGGATAGAATTGGGTTGTGCTGCGCAAAGAAAGCAAGTCCGATATAGAGCAGCATACTGCTCAGAATCAGCCCGTTCATGACCGCCGTTCTGGCGGTAAACAGCAGCGGCGCTGTCATCATGAACACAATGTAGTTGACAGTGAGCTCCTCCGGTGTAATCAGCGTTCCCGTAATAATGCCGAACAGCAGCAGCGCGGCAAAAAAGCTGTATACAACCAGTTCTTTCCCCAAGAAGCTTCTAAGTTGACGAGAAATGCAAAAATAGGCCAAAGAAAGGAACGTATAGACCACATACACCCATTTAAATTTTCCGATACTCAGAGAAAACACACTCACCAGCGTTATGACTCCAAAGGCAACAAGCGCCACAACAGAATACAGCCGCATGGCTTTCCAGTTTTCTTCCCATACATCCTGTTTTACTTTCTCATAATCACCACAACGAAACATAAACAACGAAACAATTTGATTCATATGTTTTTTCTCTCCAAACTCTGTTCAATTACCGCTTTGCCCGTCTCATAAGGAGCACAGATTCAACGGTACTTTCATTGTCCCAATCAAGTTCATATAATTCCTGTAGAATACTCGCCTTTATGATACTCCACGGACAGACTTTTTTCTACCCTTCCGTGTCCACTCTTATTATAGCATCACTTATTTCTTTTCCAACTGATAAAAATCTTCAAGTCTCATTTGAGTCTGGCGGCCTTTAGCTTTTTAGAATTTAGTTATTTTTTCTTCAGGGCTGTATTCCAAGATGTCTCCCGGCTGGCATTTTAGGACATCACAGATAGCCGCCAGTGTGGAAAAGCGGATGGCGCTGATATGGCCGTTCTTCATCTTGGATAGGTAGCCAGCGAGAAGGCCCATTTTTTAACCCCCTGAGCGAAAAAATTCAAAAAATTTTTTGAGCACGAAAAAAGCCGCTGATTTCATATCGAAACCAGCGGCTTGATTTGCGGTGTGTTCAGCTGAAAATGGGCAAAAAAATAACGGTCACACAATTCAAAGGGACTGTGTGACCGTATTTATATCAGTTGTTTTGCCTACGCTGTTTGCGTCAACTTCTTATTGGCGCTGTTCGCGGATGGCAGCCTGTGCGGCGGCGAGGCGGGCGATGGGGACACGGAACGGGCTGCAGGAGACATAGTCCAGGCCGACCTTGTGGCAGAACTCGACGGACGTGGGATCGCCGCCGTGCTCGCCGCAGATGCCGAGGTGGATGTGCGGGTTGGTCTCGCGGCCCATCTTGGCGGCCATGGAGACGAGCTTGCCGACGCCGGTCTGATCGAGACGGGCGAACGGATCGCTCTCGTAGATCTTCTTGTCGTAGTACGCGCCGAGGAACTTGCCGGCATCGTCACGGCTGAAGCCGAAGGTCATCTGGGTCAGGTCGTTGGTGCCGAAGGAGAAGAAGTCCGCTTCCTTGGCGATCTCGTCCGCGGTCAGAGCGGCGCGCGGGATCTCGATCATGGTGCCGACCTTGTACTTCATGGAGCTGCCGGCCTCGGCGATCAGCTTGTCAGCGACCTCGACGACGACGTCCTTGACGTACTTGAGCTCCTTGACCTCGCCGACGAGCGGGATCATGATCTCGGGGATGATGTTCCAGTCGGGATGCGCAGCGTTGACGTTCAGCGCAGCCTTGATGACCGCACGGGTCTGCATGGCAGCGATTTCGGGGAACGTA